>Ga0190272_10000003_pt1 | contig 258005 bp, 235 predicted proteins | sample Popmic504T_FD_133746 | JGI IMG/M metagenome (GOLD analysis project Ga0190272, IMG submission 133746) | Populus adjacent soil microbial communities from riparian zone of Shoshone River, Wyoming, USA - 504 T | ecosystem: Environmental > Terrestrial > Soil > Riparian zone | place: USA: Wyoming... | reverse complement strand
CTCGCCATCGGCGGCTTCGAGTGGGAAGGGGCTGATTGCCAAGGAAAAGACGAAAAAGCAATCAGCAAAGAAGAGAACCGTCCTTGACAATCGCTTTCATAGAACGGATCTCACGCTAAGCTGCGCGGCCAGGGCCCGCGTGCCGAAGCCAGAGCGGCGCGGCGGTTGCCGGCGAGAAGTTGCATGCAGCGCCTGTCGAACTGCAACCGCCGTGACGCCACCGCGCTTGCGATAGGCAGCCGGCTCGGCCGGCGCGCCGAAGTCGGGCCGCGCCAGCTTCAGCGTGAAGTTAGACGGCGCTTCGTCCGCGTAGCCGAATCGGTTGCGACTTGACGGTTCGATGGCATCGCCTGTCGTCGACTGCGACAATGACGGACTCCGGCGGTGTGTTTTTCAATGAGAAGCCGACGCTAATCCGATCAAGCCACAAAGGCGAGGTTAAGCGGCAGTAGCGATAGATCTCCACGCCAGTGGCTCCGTCGAGTAGCCTGACCCACAGACGTGTCGACTTTGGATTCAAACCGCATGGCGGCAGATCGGGAGCCGTCACAAACAGCGACTGGTCGTACTCGGTTCTGTTTGCTATAGCAAAGACATACTCGGTATAGGGCAAAACTATAGCCGGATTGAGCACATCGTCGTTGACCGCTTTGAGATACGCGCGTGGCGATGGCAGAGGAATCGAGCAATCGGCATTCAACGGCACGTTCGACTTCCCCTGGGTACTCGCCGTTGTATCTGTCAGCGGCTCGCTCGAGCGGTTATGGTCCAGTGCACGAACCAAGACGACGGCCGACGAAATAGCCAATAGCGCTCGCATGACGGCGAGTGTCGGTCGCCGCGGCTTGCCTGCGACCGCATAGATCGCCGCGATCGTGCCGAGCACCGTTACGGCCAGCGAGATCAGCGCTATGACGTCGCTTGTAGGCACGGCGAGATGATACGCGGTGCTGTTGCGTCCGTCTAACGGATCTGTCACTCAGCTGCGCGGCCAGGGCCCGCGTGCCGAAGCCGTCGCGGCGCGCTGGTTGCCGCGCTTAAGCTGACGCAGCGCGACGCGATCTGCAACCAGCGTGACGCCGCGACGCTTGGGATCGACCCAGGGGCTTCAGCCCCGGGCCGAAGCCGGGCCGCGACAGCTGCAGTGACAAGTTAGCCGGCGGTTCGCGCTAGCGACGTTTGATGTGCCGCCGAATCGCTGTGATGAGCTCCGACATAGGTTTCGCCCGCCAATTCGTATCGCTCATATCCACGTACAACGCGCTACCAAGGTACCTTGGCAGTTTCTGTCGCGCCGGAAGATCATTGTTTCTGACGACGGGAATGAATCGCGCACGCTCCTCGGGCGAGCGGTGCATGTATTCGTGCGCCGAAATGATGGTCTCGAACCCCACGCCTCCAGCGCCGCGGGCATTTGCCTTGGTTGTGTACTTATCAGTGCACACCAGTAACGTCACCTTACTCTCCGAGATACCTCGTTCCATGAACAGCGTCACATCTTCGCCCGGCCGAAGGTCTCGCTGGTCGATCATGGCGTAGATATCATGGCGCTCAAGTTCCTCCGAGAGTTGGCGGACCCACTCGCGGTGCGACTCGGAATCCCAAGAGTAGGAGATAAAAACGCGATCCGCCGCAGCGGGTGATGGCGGCGTAATAACTTCGAACATTCCGCGCCACCCGGTATCCGCAAACTTCCACGGATATGAACCACGAAACAGGCGATGAGGGTTCCATACCTGCACTCTCAGATCGAAATGTCGATGCGCGGCAGTGGCAGGAACGTGAAAAACGCACGTGACCGGGCTCTGTTCCCCTCTAGCGATATCGACTACTCTCAATGCGCGACGCTCGTTTTCTGACAGGTCACGGTCCGAATCAAAGACCGGATGTGCAACATCGTACGAATCTGCCACTAAGAAGCGCACATACGCCGTGCCCACCTGCATTCCGTTGTTGCGCACGACTGCGGTGAGCGTCACGAGATCACCGACGTGAGCGGCTCCACGATCGGCGTGAAATGCCACCACATCGAAGCTCCAGCGCGTCCGGAGGAGATTTGCCCACCGCCTCAGCATTTACAAACCTAAACTTGCAGATCGATTCTGGCAGATATAACGGCGTAACGCCACCGTCGCTGTCAATCAGCGGGCCCTTTTCGTCCGGCTAACGTCCTTGGTGTAAGCTGCAGCGGGCTTCACGTGCTAGGAACGACGCGGCGCGACGGCTGCCGCGAATGACGTTCGAAGAACAGAGTCGCGACCTGCAGCCGTCGTGACGCCGATGCGCTGGCGATGACGTAGCCGGCTCGGCCGGCGGGCCGGGCACCAGCCCGCTGCCAGCTTCACACCAAAGTTGGGCGGCGCTATTGCGGCAGAACAGGATGCCGTAATTCCATCCAGCGTGGCGGCTTGACGCCGCGCGTATCAGGATGCGTCGCGAGAATGTCCCGCAGATCACTCAGTGCACGGAACGCCGCCGCCACGATACCGCGCTGCTGTCCTATGAATCGTGTGTCATATACGTTCGGCTGACTTGCATGCGCCGGCGTGTTCCGAAGCTCTCGAATCTTACGAAAGGTCTCGATCGCCTCTGTCCACGGCACGTCGCGGCCGGTGTAGTGTTTCGACAGCCACTCTTCCAGCAACCGAGGCTTCCATTTTCGTTTAGCTACGACTGTTCCGTTACGCCGCTTCTCTAGCTCTTCCGTCGCAACTTCGCCCTGGAAGAAGCGAACGTTAATGTTTTCCCCTAGCATCTTGTCGAGCAACTGCGCGAAATCACTAAACTCGCGCTGCGTCGGCCGCAGAAGCCAGCCATATTCGGGCGGCGTCTCGTCGAACTCGTCGCGAAACAACGGCGGACGCCCGATGGCGGTTGAGTAGCGGTTGAGCAGCTGAATGAGTGACGGGATAGCATGAAGGACAGAGATGCTGTTTGGAAAGTGTCCGTTCGCCCATCGCCAATACGCCGGATGAATATGGAACTGCCTATGGGACAGTTGCATCTCCCACCATCTCTGATGCCTCGCCGGAAGCCGCGCCAAATCGTAGAGAAACGCAGCGACTGCGGGCTCGCGTGTTTTCGCATCGAAGCAGAGCCCGAACGACTTGATGAGGATCTTGTCATCTCTTCGAACTTTCCGCGAGCGGTAGTAGTCGTCATGGATTGACACCGATCCCACCACGATCGGTGCGCGATACAGGTACCTCGGATCGTTTCGATAGATTTCGAGAACGGCTGGATCAAACGCGAGGTGCGTCAGTTGAGGCGCTCCGAGCGCGAGGCGGAGCGTAAAGGGGCGACTTTGATACTGCGAGCGATCAATCCTGCGTCGAAGGAGCGCTGCCGAGGGATAAATGAAGGCATAACGTCGCTTCTGCGACGAGGCAAACTTTCTGAGCAGTACACGTTTCGGTTCATCTTGAAGAGCTTTGATAGCACCGTTCGGATGAACGTCGCCGAAGACAGCCGTCACAGATCCGCTCGATAAAAGCTGCCTGACTGCGGGGATAACCGCGGCGGGAGACACGCCAAGTTGCTGCGGCATCTGAGACAACGACGTTCCGTTGTAATCACCCGAGGTGAGGTAATTCTCCAGAACCAGTTCGCGGATCCGATCGGTCAGGCGTGCCATACTGGCGCGAGCATTCTACGCTGACTCGCGTCCGCCCAACGGATCTCACGCTAAGCTGTGCGGCCGGTCCCGCGTTCCGAAGCCAGAGCGGCGCGGCGGTTGCCGCGCATGACGTTCCGAGAACCGAGTCGCGATCTGCAACCGCCGTGACGCCGTCACGCTGGCGATGAAGCAGGCAGCTCGGCTGCCGGGCCGAAGACGGGCCGCACCAGCTTCAGCGTGAAGTTGGGCGGCCGTTCCGCGCCAGCGAAGAAATCACAGGCGCTTCTGAATGGTTACCGTGGCCATGAGCTGCCTTCCGTCGAGATGCCGTTGCGAGGAAGCGCCTATTGGCGCCGTTTATCTCGTACTACAACCGTCAACGCGGCACGTCGTTTGATTTCCGGCAACGACTTGATGTGGGCAGTCACACACCGCAACCCGAAGCGCTGTATGTGGATCCCACCTCCGGGCAGCGGCTGGTCGTGGAGCGAAAGAACCTGATTTGGCCTCCGGACTATGCGCAGATCCATGACAGCTTGCATATGGTAACTGGCATCATTGACGCCGCGATCACTCCGCACCTGATCGCCGAGAAGCCGTATGTATTTACGATGGCCGACAGGATTCGCGGCTCGGTCCCGGCGCTCCGACAACACGCTGAGCGAGTCGGCGACGCTATCGTGAGAGGCCTGGACGCTGTTCATGCCGGAAAGATCATTCGGTCGCGTGTAAAGGGTCGCGAGTGGTCCTTCCGGGCCGAAGGCATTCACGAGCGCGACTGGGATGAGCCGAGCGACGGAATTCGATATGTGTTCAACGGAGCTGTGACCGAGCTTGACTGGGGTGAGGTTCCTGATGGTTTGCTCGTTGAGCTTCGTAGGCTACTGGACTCTGCCAGCCTGAAATTCGCGACTCACGAACGTGCTGAACGCATTCTGGTCATCGACTTTCATGGTGACTTACGTCATCCCAGGCTATTTATCGAGCAACTCCTCGCGTCGGTCGCGATCCCATCGAATGTGGACGAGATCTGGATGTCAACTCACGCGCTGGTCACCGAGCTGCACTACGGCTGGATTCATCAGCAGCTTTGGCCGATGCTCGGCGAACCCGTGTCCGAGTTGTCCGGCGAGACAACTGTTCCTCTACGTTGACTCTCGGTCGCCAGCTTTTCGGTCCGCCCAACGTCCTTGGTGTAAGCTGCGGCGGGCTTCATGCGCCAGGAAGGAAGCGGCGCGACGGCCGCCGCGACTAACGAGAGACTCGCGGGAGCGACCTGCGGCTGGCGTGACGCCGTGAAGCTTGCGCTTCCGTAGCCGGCTCGGCCGGCGGGCCAGACACCAGCCCGCCGACAGCTTCACACCAAAGTTAGCCGGCGTCGGCACGCCCGAGCGGTAATGCAGAAAGCGTCGTCTGTTTGATATCGAGAGTAAGCCGTTCTAGCGCACTACGGTACCGCGACCAATCGTGCCAAGTGGTGAAATCCGCTATATGGCGTGTTCGCCGCAGGTAAGATGGCCAACCAGAAGATGTTTCAAACACAGCGCGATCAAGCATGATGGGTACAAGCACGAGCCGACGTTCGCTTCGTTCCTTTTCCAGCGCGGCCTCGACCTCCTGCTCAACGTACTGACTGGCAATGGAAGTTGCGGACAACACAACCAGAAGCTTCTCCGATAACGCGACGGCATCATCCAGTCTGTCGCGAATTCGGTCGCCGGCTCTCATTTCCATCGGTGCGTACCAACTTCGAATTCTCGCGTTCTCTAAGTCCCGGTGGAGGCGTTCGACAAATTGCGTATCCGCGGTGCAATAACTAATAAAACACGAATACTTAGTAATTGCGACATTGTCAAGAATGCTGGGAAGATATTCTCGCAAGTCGGGTGGAAGGCCGCAACCGCTAAGGAATACCGCCGGTAGACCGGCGCGGCGAACCGCCCGAATGTCTATGCTGGATGGAAACACATGACTAGCCGACTGCAGACCAAGAGCGCCTCGCAGGTCACAATTGCCCCACGACACGGCTCCGAATCTCGATCGCTCGAAGTCAGCAAGCCTAAGATCCGCGCCATCGAAGTTGACATTCCAAAGAGTCGCTCCAGCAAGCCTAGCGCCACCAAGATCCGCTCGCATGAAGTTCGCGTGAGATAAATCTTGTCCTTCTAAGTTCGCGCTTACGAGCTTTGCATAAGCGAAATCTATTCCCCGTGTGCCGAGCGGCGTCGTTTCCTCGCCGAATGTGTGAGGATCCGCAATGCTTAAAGATAACTCGAATTCTCGGAGATCGCGGCCGCCAAAATCGATTTGTAAGTACGGGTGCCGTAACCTCCAGTCGTTCCACGCAAGCAGTCCGTCTCCAAGAATCCGAAGATATTCGTCGGTAGCCATGATGGAATCTACCGGATTCTACTAGATCCCCAGGTCCGGCTAACGTCCTTGGTGTAAGCTGCACGGCCGGCCCCGCGTGCCGAAGTCGAAGCAGCGCGGCGGTTGCCGCTGAGGAGTTGCAAGGCCACGACTGGCGACCTGCAACCGCCGTGACGCCGTCACGCTGGCGCTGAAGTAGGCAGCTCGGCTGCCGGGCCGAAGCCGGGCCGTGCCAGCTTCACACCAAAGTTGGGCGGCGTTCAGTCCTCGAATACGACGTTGAGCGGCTTGTCGTATTGATCAACCGGCACTCTTCGGCTGATCATGACTGTACGAAGTGGATCATTCGGATGCTGAATGTGTTCGACTTTCATCCGCGTACCGGTGGCAACACCTTGATCGACCTTGCTGCGCCGCACGACACTTCTGATGTGAGCCTCGTCCGCTCCTATGACATATCGCTCCGACTCGGCCGCAATCGCCACGTTGATCTCGCGCACTCGATCGCGCCCGAAGGTGAAATGGCCGAAGCCGGCGCCGCGCTGTCCGAGAACGAGGGCTATTCGGCTCGAGAGTGCAACAACTTTGGCGATTCTGTCCGAAGCGACACCATACACGGGCTCGCCGCTACGCCTGACCTCATCTGGCACCAGATAACCGAACGATGATCGGTTGCCACGAACGCTGACCGGTCGTTGGCGTGAGCTATGACCCAGTCCATCAGCGCCAACTCTCTCGCTAGTTCGGGGGCCTGCTCCAGCATCGTTCGCACCGTGTTATTGCGATTGCCTTCTAATGTGTACTGCTCCTCGTGAATGAATCGAAAGAAGTCTTCCGGCGAGTAACCACGATCCGGATCTGGATCTTCGGCTAGACGCGCTGCGGCTGCTTCGACTGTAGGAATCATCTTTTTGAGCAGAGCCTTCGCTGTGGCGTCGGCGATCTCATCGATTTCTCGTTCAAACCGAGGCACGCGATTAAACAAAAGAGCCAAAAATAGTGAAAGGTTGACACGCTCTTCCGGCTCGATATCCTCATCCTGCTCAAGCTTCCGAATGACGGAGATGCCGAGCCCCTCGACCTCGGAAAACATGGTTTCGACGCTGTAGTCCTTCTCGCCGCTCTCCGTTTCAACGGCGTAGTAGTGCCCCATCACGGCCGTGTTCTTCGGGGTCTGGCATCGGTATTCGTTGGCCGTTCGGTCGTATAGCCAAAGCAATCCGTCGCGCGTGAAGCCGTCGAGATAGCACACAGGAATGACGTGATGCCGTTTCGGCTTCGGCTTTTTCATACCGGCGATAAACGCGGTACCACCGGCACGTCTTCCTCGGCTTCTGGTGGAGTTCGTCCGCCCAACTTCTACTTCGCCTGGTCTGCGTAGCAGGGATCGTCGTGCGGGGTTTGGACTCTGCGATGGAACATGCCGCGCTATGTGGCGGAAATGATGCGTAGCGCGGTGAACCAGTGCGGGAACGGCTGATAGCGCGGGAAGTTGCATCGCGGGTGCGTGTCGCGTAGCGCGGACCGTCCCAACGCCCGCGGGAGACGTTGCAGGGGCGGTGGATTGCCAGGACTAGATCGTGTCGAGAGGACTCCGCACGCCGCGTGCTCCGTTCTGCAGGACGTGCGTATAGATCATGGTCGTGGTCACGTCGCGGTGGCCGAGGAGCTCCTGAACGGTGCGGATGTCGTGGCCGCGCTCCAGCAGGTGGGTGGCGAAGGAGTGGCGGAAGGTGTGGCAGGTCACCCGTTTGTCGAGACCGGCCTCGCCCGCTGCATTCTTCACCGCCCGCTGCAGGACGCTCTCATGGAGGTGATGGCGTCGCTCCAGGCCGCTCGCATCTTTCCAGCGCGAGCTCGCCGGAAAGATCCATTGCCAGCCCCACGCTCTCGGCGCGGTGGGAATCTTGCGCTCGATGGCGTCGGGGATCCAGACGGCACCGAAGCCGTCCCGGAGATCGTCCTCGTGAATTGTCCGCGCCAACTCGAGCTGATGACGCAGAAGGGGAACGGCCATCTGTGGAAGCATGGTGTGACGATCACGGCGACCCTTCGGATCGCGCACGTGAATCTGTCCGCGCTCGAAATCGACGTCCTTGACGCGCAGCATCCGACCTTCCAACAGACGCATCACAGCGCCTCGATCCCGGCGTTTCCGGAGGGGAGGGCGCGGACGATGTCGTCAGGTCCAGACTCGGCTAAACGCCCTTGGTCCTTCGTCATCGACGTGAAGCACGAAGGCATCGGGGTTCGAGAGCCTCGACCATACGTCGAATCCGACCGTTGCATCGATTGATCTCAGAATCAACGCCAGCAGGTTCCCGTGCGTCACCAGAACGCATCGCTCACCCGATGTCAGTGCCGCTCGAACGGCCGAGGTGCCGCGAGCCTGCGCTGTTCGAGAAGATTCCCCGTCCTCCAGACAATAGTCCAGATCATCGAATGACCGGCGAAGGTGCTCGCGCCAGTCCGGAAGGTTTCGAGCACTGAGTACCCGCTCGACCAACCGATCATCGGTTTCCAGGCGAAGATCCGCCCGGCGACAGAACGGTTCCACCGATTCGGTTGCACGAACGAATGGACTCGAGATCACTCGCTGGATCTGGAATCGCAGCAGGAGATCTGCCAGCATGCGCGCCTGACGTTGCCCCTCGATCGTGAGTGCCGCATTCGCATCCTGACCGGTAGCTGTCGCATGCCGCACGAGCACGATCTTCTGTATCGGTTCGGCCCCCATCCTGGTCGGTCTAACGGTAAGGCTCTTTTCGTACTCCTGAGCGAGAAACAGTGAGGGCGGCCCGAAGGCCGCCCTCACACGTTTCGAAGCAGAAGCGGATTACTGCTCGTCGTCAAAGTCCGCCAGGGACAGCGCGTCTTCGTCTTCCGACTCCCTCTGCAACAGTTCCTCGAGGGAGGGCTGGGCGGGGGCTTCGTCCTTTTCGAGGTAGATGTCGCGGTAGGTGGGCATGCCGGTGCCGGCGGGGATGAGGCGGCCGACGATGACGTTTTCCTTCAGGCCACGCAGGTAGTCCACGCGGCCGGCGATGGCGGCCTCGGTGAGGACGCGGGTGGTCTCCTGGAACGAGGCGGCCGAGATGAAGGACTCCGTGGAGAGCGAGGCTTTGGTGATGCCGAGGAGGAGGGGGACGCCGTCGGCGGGCTCGCCGCCGCGGTTCATGACCTTCTCGTTCTCTTCCATGAAGCGGAAGCGGTCGACCTGCTCGTCCACGAGGAAGTCGGTGTCGCCGACGCGCGTCACGCGGACGGAACGCAGCATCTGGCGGCAGATGACTTCGATGTGCTTGTCGTTGATAGCCACGGACTGGGAGCGGTAGACCTCCTGGATCTTGTCGACCAGGTAGCGCTGCAGCTCCTTGATGCCGAGGACCGCCAGGACGTCGTGCGGGTCGATCGGACCGTCGATGAGCGGGTCGCCGGCGCGCACGCGCTCCATCTCCTGCACGTTGACGTGCACGGAGCGGGGAACGCTGTACTCGTGGCGGGTGCCCTCGTCGGTCTCGACGATGATGCGGCGCATGCCCTTGACGATCGCACCGTGATGCACGGTTCCGTCGACCTCGGTGATGACGGCCTTGTCGCGCGGGTGACGAGCCTCGAAGAGCTCGACGACGCGCGGCAGACCGCCGGTGATGTCCTTGGTCTTGGTCGTGGCACGGGGGATCTTGGCCAGAACGTCACCGGGGTGGACGTCCTGTCCGTTGTGAACCATGACGTGGGCGCCGGTGGGGAGCAGGTACTTGCGCTCGTCGCCGCCTTTGCCCGCTTTGATGATGAGGGTCGGGGTGCGCTTCTCGGCCGTCGACGACTCGACGATGACCATCTGCGTGAGGCCCGTGACCTTGTCGGTCTCTTCGCGGACGTTCTCGCCTTCGACGATGTCCTTGAAGTTGACCTTGCCGCCGAGCTCCGTGAGCACGGCGCTGGTGAACGGATCCCACTCGACGAGGGCCTGTCCGGCGTCGACGTGCTGTCCGTCGCGGACCTTGAGGGTCGAGCCGTAGACGAGCGCGTAGCGCTCCTTCTCACGCGATCCCGCGGCGAGGTCCTCGGCGCCGGCCTTCTTCGACTTGCGCGTCGGGACTTCCTCCATGATCAGCAGCTTGCCGTTACGGTTGATGACGACCAGCTCGCCGTTCTTGTTCGTGACCGTGCTGACGTTGACGAGCTGCACGCGGCCGGGCGAGGTGGCCTCGTGCTTGGACTGCTCGGAAACGCGCGACGCGGTACCGCCGACGTGGAACGTACGCATGGTGAGCTGCGTACCCGGCTCGCCGATCGACTCGGCGGCGATGACGCCGACCGCTTCGCCGATCTCGACGAGCTTGCCGCCGGCGAGGTTGCGGCCGTAGCAACGGCGGCAGACGCCGCGGCGGGTCTCGCAGGTGAGCACGGAGCGGATCTTGACCTGCTCGATGCCTGCTTCCTGGATGCTGTTGGCCAGGTCGTCGGTGAGCTCTTCGTTCTGCGCCACGAGCTGGTCGCCGGTGAGCGGATCGTAGATGTCTTCCTGCGAAACGCGGCCGGTGATGCGATCGCGGAGCGGCTCGAGGATGTCGCCGCCTTCCATGATGGGGGTGACGATGATGCCGTCGAACGTCTGGCAGTCCTGCTCGGTGATGATGACGTCCTGCGCGACGTCGACGAGACGACGGGTAAGGTAACCGGAGTCGGCCGTCTTGAGTGCGGTGTCGGCCAGACCCTTACGGGCTCCGTGCGTGGAGATGAAGTACTGCAGCACGGAGAGACCCTCGCGGAAGTTCGCGGTGATGGGCGTCTCGATGACCTCGCCCGAGGGCTTGGACATGAGGCCGCGCATACCGGCCAGCTGGCGGACCTGCTCCTTGGAGCCACGAGCGCCGGAGTCGGCCATCATGAAGATGGGGTTGAACTCGCCGCTGGCGGCCTCGACGCGCTTCATGTCGGAGAACATCTCGTCGGAGACGTTCTCGGTGGCGCGGTGCCAGATGTCGATGATCTTGTTGTGGCGCTCACCGTGGGTGATGGCGCCGTCGAGGCGCTGGCGCTCGACCTCGAGGACGGCCTTGCGGGCGTTCTCGACGATCTCCTGCTTGCGCGCGGGGATGACCATGTCGTCGACGCCGATGGAGACGCCGGCCTTGGTGGCGTAGAGGAAGCCGAGGTCCTTGAGACCGTCGAGCATCTCCACGGTCTTGGCGTTGCCGTAGTTGATGAAGCAGTAGTTGACCAGCTCCTGCAGCCCCTTCTTCTTGAGCAGGCCGTTGATGAACGGGATCTCCTCCGGAAGGTGCATGTTGAAGATGACCCGGCCGACGGTGGTCTCGATGAGCTTCTTGTTCAGCTCTTCGATCTCCGCGTGGACGATGTCCTGGTCGTTGAACTGCTTGGTCAGGTCCATGAAGCGGCCGCTGACGCGGCACTTGATGGGCGTGAGCAGCTCGAGCTCGCCGGACTGCAGGGCGATGATGACCTCGTCGAACGAACCGAAGTTCTTACCGAGCCCTCTGGCGTTCGGCTTGGCCTTGGTCAGGTAGTAGCAGCCGAGGACGAGGTCCTGCGACGGAACGGCGAGCGGCTTGCCGTGGGCCGGCGACAGGATGTTGTTCGAGGCCAGCATGAGCACCTGCGACTCGACCTGAGCCTTCGGCGACAGCGGGACGTGGACGGCCATCTGGTCGCCGTCGAAGTCGGCGTTGAAGGCCGTGCAGACGAGCGGGTGGATCTTGATGGCCTTGCCTTCGACGAGCACCGGCTCGAACGCCTGGATGCCCAGACGGTGAAGCGTCGGCGCGCGGTTGAGGAGGACCGGATGCTCTTTGATGACGCTCTCGAGCGCGTCCCACACTTCGTTGGTCTGCAGCTCGACGAGCTCCTTGGCGGCCTTGATCGTCCCGACGAGCCCCTGCTGCTCGAGCTTGTGGTAGATGAACGGCTTGAAGAGCTCCAGGGCCATCTTCTTGGGAAGACCGCACTGGTGCAGGCGGAGCTCCGGACCGACGACGATGACGGAACGGCCGGAGTAGTCGACGCGCTTGCCGAGCAGGTTCTGGCGGAAGCGGCCCTGCTTGCCCTTGAGGGTGTCGGAGAGCGACTTGAGGGGGCGGTTGTTCGAGCCCTTGAGCACGCGGCCGCGGCGGCCGTTGTCGAAGAGCGCGTCGACCGCTTCCTGGAGCATGCGCTTCTCGTTGCGCACGATGACGTCGGGCGCGCGGAGCTCGAGCAGCTTCTTGAGGCGGTTGTTGCGGTTGATGACGCGGCGATAGAGATCGTTCAGATCCGACGTCGCGAAGCGGCCGCCGTCGAGAGGAACGAGCGGGCGCAGCTCGGGCGGGATGACCGGGATCACGTCGAGGATCATCCAGTCCGGACGGTGGCCCGACTTGCGGAAGGCGTCGACGACCTTGAGGCGCTTGGCGGCCTTCAGCTTCTTGATCTGCGAGGTCTCGGTGCGCATGATCAGGCGCAGCTCGTCGCTGAGCTCTTCGACGTTCACACGGCGAAGGAGCTCTTTGATGGCTTCGGCGCCCATCTTGGCCACGAACACGTCGCCGTACTGGCCGCGCAGCTCGCGATAGCGCTCCTCGGGGAGGAGCTCTTTCTCATGGATGACGCCTTCGAGGTCTCCCGTGTCGATGACGACGTAGGACTCGAAGTAGAGGATCCGCTCGAGATCGCGCAGGGAGATGTCGAGCAGGTGGCCGATACGCGACGGCAGGCCCTTGAAGAACCAGACGTGCGAGACCGGCGAGGCCAGCTCGATGTGGCCCATGCGCTCGCGGCGGACCTTCGACTTGGTGACTTCGACACCGCATTTGTCACAGATGACTCCGCGGTGCTTCATGCGCTTGTACTTACCGCACAGGCATTCCCAGTCGGTGATCGGTCCGAAGATCTTCGCGCAGAACAGACCGTCGCGCTCCGGCTTGAAGGTGCGGTAGTTGATCGTTTCCGGCTTGGTGACTTCGCCGTACGACCACGACCGGATCTTCTCCGGGGACGCGAGGCTGATCTTGATGGCGTTGAAATCGTTGATCGCCTGCTGTTTGGCCGGTGTAAAGAGTGCGTTGAAACTTTCCAATGTGCGCCTCCCCTTTGACCAGGGTTAGTTATCAGTCTGCGTCGGATGCGGGAACTGCAGTTTGACGTCGCTGCCGAAACACTCCCAGCACGGCGCCTCGAACTCGGTGTCGCCGGAATGAAAGTGCGCGGTCATGCGGATGGCACCCATGCCGTGACAGGCACGGCATGCGTTGTTCGGCATACGCGACAGCGTCATTGTTTTGCGTCCCATGGTCCTGACCTACTCTTTCAGCAGTTCGACATCCAGACACAGCGACTGCAGCTCGCGGACGAGAACGTTGAACGACTCGGGGAGACCCGGATCGTCCGGAACCTCGCCTTTGACGATGGCCTCGTAAATCTTGGAGCGGCCTTCGACGTCGTCGGACTTGACCGTGAGCAGCTCCTGCAGCGTGTACGCGGCGCCATACGCTTCGAGAGCCCAGACTTCCATCTCTCCGAAACGCTGACCGCCGAACTGCGCCTTGCCGCCCAGCGGCTGCTGGGTGATGAGTGAATAGGGGCCGATCGAACGCGCGTGGATCTTGTCGTCCACGAGGTGCGACAGCTTGAGCATGTAGATGAAGCCGACGCAGACTCTCTGCTCGAACTTCTCGCCGGTCATGCCGTCGAAGAGGTCGGTCTTGCCGTCGGACGGCAGGTTGGCGGCCTTGAGCTGGGCCTTGATCTCCCCTTCCGTGGCACCGTCGAAGACGGGCGTGGAGAAGTGGAGGCCGAGGCTGCGCGCGGCCCAGCCGAGGTGCGTCTCGAGGATCTGACCGACGTTCATACGCGACGGAACGCCGAGCGGATTGAGGACGATCTCGACCGGGGTACCGTCCGGCATGTACGGCATGTCTTCCTCGGGCAGGATGCGCGAGATGACACCCTTGTTGCCGTGGCGGCCGGCCATCTTGTCGCCGACACTGAGCTTGCGCTTCATGGCGACGTAGACTTTGATCATCTTGATGACGCCCGGGGGAAGCTCGTCACCCTTCTGCAGGTCCTCGCGGCGCTCTTCGGCTTTCTGCTCCAGAACGCGGATGCGGTTCTCGGCGCGCTCGACGAACATGCGCACGGTCTCGCGCGCCTCTTCTTCGACGGGGAGGGCCAGCAGCTCGCGGCGCGACAGGCGGTTCACGACGTCGCGATCGGCAGCCTCGTTCTTGCGGACGAGGACGTCGCCGGTCTTGAAGTCGACCACGTCGCGCTGCAGCTTCTTGTCGGCCAGGATGTCGGAGATGCGCTTGTTGCGCGCGTCGGTGATGATGCGGATCTCGTCCTGGATGTTGCGGTTCATCCGCTCGACTTCGCCTTCTTCGATCGACTTGGCGCGTGTGTCCTTGTCGACGCCCTTGCGGGAGAAGATCTTGACGTCGACGACGGTGCCCTCGATGCCCGGAGGCGTCTTGAGCGAGGCGTCGCGAACGTCGCCGGCCTTCTCACCGAAGATGGCGCGGAGGAGCTTCTCTTCCGGCGTGAGCTGGGTCTCGCCCTTCGGCGTGACTTTGCCGACGAGGATGTCGCCCTGCTTGACGGTCGCGCCGATGCGGATGATGCCGCTCTCGTCGAGATCGCGCAGAGCAGACTCGCTCACGTTCGGGATGTCGCGGGTGATTTCCTCGGGACCGAGCTTGGTGTCGCGGGCTTCGATCTCGAATTCTTCGATGTGGATGGAGGTGTAGTAGTCCTCTTTGACCAGCTTCTCGGAGACGAGAATGGCGTCCTCGAAGTTGTTGCCGCGCCACGGCATGAAGGCCACGAGCACGTTGCGGCCGAGGGCCAGCTCGCCGGCGTCGGTGCAGGGACCGTCCGCGAGGACCTGACCCTTACGGACGCGCTGTCCTTCACGCACGACCGGCTTCTGCGCGATGCAGGTGTTCTGGTTCGAGCGCTTGAACTTGATGAGCTGGTAGATGTCGGCGCCGAATTCCTTCGTCTCGCCGGTCTCCTGGTCCTCAGCTTCAACTCTGACGATGATGCGGTTGGAGTCGACGAGGTCGACCACACCGCCGCGCTTGCACTGAATGACGGCGCCGGAGTCGCGGGCCACGACGTTCTCCATTCCGGTGCCGACGAGCGGCGACTCGGTGCGGAGAAGGGGAACGGACTGGCGCTGCATGTTGGCGCCCATGAGTGCGCGGTTGGCGTCGTCGTTCTCGAGGAACGGAACGAGCGAGGCCGCGACGCTGACGAGCTGCTTCGGGGAGACGTCGATGAAGTCGACCTTCTCCTTCTCGATGGAGACGAAGTCGCCCGACTGGCGCGCGATGACGCGGTCGTGGACGAGGTTGCCGTCGTCGTCGAGGATGACGTTGGCCTGGGCGATGGTGTAGCGCTCTTCATCCCACGCGGAGAGGTAGAACGCGTACGGCTCGGCCTCGGCCGGCTGGGCCAGGCCCTTCTTGCCTTTGCCACCCGCGGACGCCGCGTTCTCCTTGGCGATGCGGTTGTTCTCTTTCTGCAGCTCGCGCTTCTCGACGATCTGGCCGAGGGTAAAGGTCGTGTCGCCGGCCTTGATCACGCGGTAGTGATCGTGGACGCGGCCGTCCTGCACCTTCTTGTACGGCGACTCGATGAAGCCGTACTCGTTGATGCGGGCATAGCACGCCAGCGACGAGATGAGGCCGATGTTCGGACCTTCCGGCGTCTCGATCGGGCAGATGCGGCCGTAGTGCGTGGGGTGAACGTCGCGGACTTCGAAGCCGGCGCGCTCGCGGGAAAGACCACCCGGTCCGAGGGCCGAGAGACGGCGCTTGTGCGTGACCTCGGAGAGCGGATTCGTCTGATCCATGAACTGCGAGAGCTGCGAGGAACCGAAGAACTCCTTGATGGCCGCGATGACGGGCTTGGAGTTGATCAGGTCGTGCGGCATCGCGGAGTCGATGTCCTGATGGACGGACATCTTTTCCTTGATGGCGCGCTCCATGCGCACGAGACCGATGCGGAACTGGTTCTCGAGCAGCTCGCCGACTGCACGGACGCGGCGGTTGCCGAGGTTGTCGATGTCGTCCACGCGGCCGACGTCCTTGCGGAGACGGAGCAGGTAGTTGATGACGACGTAGAAATCCTCCGGCGTCATGGTCTTCTGCGTGACCGGCGACTCGAGATCGAGCTTGATGTTGAACTTGAAGCGGCCCACGCGCGAGAAGTCGTACTTGCGCGCGTCGAAGAACATGCCTTCGAAGAGGGCCTTGGCCGACTCGAGGGTCGGGGGATCGCCCGGCCTCATCCGACGATAAATCTCGATGATGGCCGCCTCGAACGACTTCGAGGTGTCCTTGCGGACGGTGTTGAGCAGGATGTCGGAGACGAGGTCCCACTCGGGGAAGATCACTTCGATCTCGCTGACGCCCTTGTCGCGCAGGACGCCGGCCCAGTCGGCCGGAACGTTCTCGCTGGCCTCGAAGAGGACTTCGCCGGTGTTGAAGTCGACGACGTCGCCGAGGAACACGGCCTTCTCGAGCGCCGCGTAGTCGACCTTGACGGTCGTCTCGTTGTTCTTGGTGAGCTGATCGGCCATCTTCTGGTCGAGCTTGATGCCGCCGAAGACGGTCCGCACGGCACGGCGGCCGCGGATGGAGTGACGCTCCTTGGCCTCTTCCTGATCGAGGACGCGGCGGTCGAACGTGAGCTCGGCGCCGGCATCGTTCAGCTTCACCTTGATCGGCGTGTAGAACTGGCGAAGGATCTCTTCGTCGGTCGTCAGGCCGAGGGCGCGGAGGAACACCGAGCCGAGGAACTTACGCTTGCGGTCGATGCGGACGTAAAGGATGTTCTTCTGGTCGTACTCGAACTCCACCCAGGAGCCGCGGTACGGGATGATCTTGGAGAGGAACGTGTGCGCCGACTCCTTGGTGAAGAAGACGCCCGGCGAACGGTGGAGCTGCGAGACGATGACGCGCTCGGTCCCGTTGATGATGAACGTTCCGTTGTCCGTCATCAGGGGGATGTCGCCGAAAAAGACTTCCTCTTCCTTGGCGTCGCGCATGTGCTTGACGCCGGTGTCGGGGTCCTTGTCGTAGACGAAGAGGCGGAAGGTGACCTTCAGCGGGACGCTGTAGGTCATGCCGCGCTCCTGGCACTCCTCGACGGAGTACTTCATCTGCAGGTCGACGGGGTTACCGCAGATGTCGCAGACTTCGACGCGGTTCTTGTTGATGACGCCGCACTGGCCGCAGTTGACGGTCTCTTCGTGCGGATGGTCGGTGATGATCTTCGCCCCGCAGTTCGCGCAGGTCATGCGCAGGTGCTCGAGACCCTTGAGCTGTCCGCATTTGCACTCCCAGTTGCCGATGGAGTAGCGGACGAAGTCGAGCGAGCAGGTCTCACGGAAGTCGCTGAAGGGGAAGACGCTCGTGAAGACCGACTGCAGGCCGGTGTCCTCCCGCTCTTCAGGCAGGAGGTTCATCTGGAGGAAACGCTCGTACGACTTTCTCTGGACGTCGATGAGATTCGGCAGCGCCATATAGCTGCGAATCTTCGAGAAGTCGTGACGAACGGGCTCCTGTTTCGGCATGGCTCCGTTCATTCGATTGGACTCCTTGCGTAGTGTTCGATCGCCAAAAAGGGCGATGTCGCGTCAGGCGAGGCCTCTTTGCAGGCTACGCAAAGAGGAGTACGCGATGGGTGAGCCGTGTGGAGAAGGCCGCTCCCCCCTTCTCCGGCTCTGAGGTTGTCTGTACTGCTTCAAAACGCGTTTCCGGACGGCACAAATTGCACCGTCCGGAAACCGGGAAGCCTCGGCGGGCTGAAGCCCGCCTGAATTACTTGACCGTGACCTTGGCGCCGGCGTCTTCGAACGCCTTCTTGATCTTGGCTGCCTCGTCCTTGGAAACGCCTTCCTTGATCGTCTGGGGCGCGCCCTCGACCAGGTCCTTCGCTTCCTTCAGGCCGAGCGAGGTGACCTCGCGGACGGCCTTGATGACGTTGATCTTCTTGTCGCCGGCCTCGGTGAGGACGACGGTGAACTCGGTCTGTTCCTCGACCGGGGCGGCGGCAGCCGCCGGACCCGCACCCGCCGCCGGAGCGGCAACCGCGGCCGCGGCCGCGGAGACACCGAAGCGATCCTCGAGGGCCTTCACCAGGTTGGCGAGGTCGAGGACCGTCATCGTCTCAATCTGCTTCACGAAATCATCAGTCGAAATAGCCATTGTCAGCCTCCAAAGCTTTCTAACTTAGTGTGTCAATCCCAATGGACGGGCTCCAGGCCCGCCCGACATTTGTGTCTCTTATGCGCTGGCCTCGGCGGTCTCGCCGCCAGCGTTTTCGCCACCGGCAGCTTCGCCGCCGGCGTTCTCGCCGCCGCCGTCCTTCTGCTGGCGGATCTGATCGAGGACGACCGCGATGTTGCGGATCGTGCCGTTCAGGACCACCGCGAGGCCGCGGATCGGATGCTGCATGAGGTACAGCAGCTTCGAGAGCAGCTCCTCGCGCGACGGAAGGTTGGCGATGTTCTGGATCTCACCGGCCGCAACGATCTGGCCGCCGAGCATCGCGCCCTTGAACTGCACGACCGGCACGTCCTTGGCGAACTTGGTCAGCACCTTCGCCAGCGCGACCGCGTCCGTGGTGTTGAACGCCACGGCGGTCTCGCCGGAGAACTGCTGCTCGAGGGCCTTCAGCGGCGAGTCTTTCACGCCGATGAGCGCCAGCGTGTTCTTGACCACGACGTACTGAGAGCCCGACTCGCGGACCTGCTTGCGCAGCTCGGTGACCTGCGGAACCGTGATGCCCTTGAAGGAGATCAGGAACGCATTGGTGGCCTGGCCGATGTTGTCGGAGAATTCGGAGATCGCAGTTGCTTTCTGTTCGCGATTCTTCATGTCTTCTCCTTACTGCTCCGCTTTCGCCTCGGCCACGCCCGTGTCGATCTGAACCGACGGACTCATGGTCGAAGAGATGTAGATCGAGCGGACGTATTTGCCTTTCGCAGCGGCGGGCTTCGCCTTGCGGACGGCGTTGATGATCGCCGAGGCGTTGTCCTTCAGCTGATCGGCGGAAAAGGAGATCTTTCCGACCGGAACGTGGACGATCGACGTCTTGTCGACGCGGAACTCCACCTTACCGGCCTTGATCTCCTGGATCGCCCTGGCGACGTCGAACGTGACGGTGCCGGTCTTCGGGTTGGGCATCAGGCCGCGAGGGCCGAGGACCTTACCGAGCTTACCGACGGAGCGCATCATGTCCGGAGTGGCGATGACGGCGTCGAAGTCGGTCCAGCCACCCTGGATCCTCTCCACCACGTCGTCTCCGCCAATGAAGTCGGCGCCTGCGTCCTGCGCTTCCTTCTGTTTGTCGCCCTGGGCGATCACGAGCACACGCTTGGTCTGTCCGGTGCCGTGGGGGAGCAATGTCGTCCCTCGGACCATCTGATCGGCGTGCTTGGGATCGACACCGAGGAGCATCGACAGCTCGACCGTCTCGTTGAACTTGGCGAATGCGATCTGCTTGAGCAGACCGAACGCCTCGTCCAGCTGATACGGCCGCTGTTCGACCTTCCCGGCCGCAGCACGATACTTCTTGCCGTGTCTGGCCATATTTCTCCTGTAGTGTTAGCGGCTCTTCACGAGCCTCCTACGTGTTTGCCGCAGCTACGCGCTGCGGCGCCTTTGCCAGAATTGAGGATTGAGGATTGAGGATTGAGGATGCCCGGCCGGCGGAGCTAATCCTCAATCCTCAATTCACAATCCTCAATCCGGACGATTAGTCCGTTACGTCCATCCCCATCGACCGCGCCGTGCCTTCGACGGTCTTCATGGCCGCCTCGACGCTGGCCGCGTTCAGATCGGGCATCTTCAGGCGGGCGATCTCTTCGATCTGCTTGCGCGAGACTTTGCCGATCTTGGTCTTGTTGGGGATCCCCGAGCCCTTCGCCACGCCGGCGGCGCGGAGGAGGAGGATCGCGGCGGGCGGGGTCTTCGTCACGAACGTGAACGAGCGGTCCGAGAAGACCGTGATCACGACCGGGATGATGAGACCGTCGTCCTTGGCGGTGCGGGCGTTGAACGTCTTGCAGAACTCCATGATGTTCACGCCGTGCTGTCCGAGGGCGGGACCGACCGGCGGAGCCGGCGTGGCCTTCCCCGCGGGGATCTGAAGCTTGATGTAACCAGTGATCTTTTTTGCCATTGCTGATCCTTCGCGCTAACCGCTCGCGTAATTTTTGATCTCTATCGCGCCTTGGCCGCCGCGCCACCGCCGCCGCCACCCTCTTCGGTAGCGTCGTAACGGGCGACCTGCAGGAAGTCGAGCTCGACCGGCGTGGAGCGGCCGAAGATCGTGACCATGACCTTCAGCGTGCTGCGGTCGACGTTGACCTCTTCCACAACGCCGGTGAAGTTCGAGAACGGACCGTCGATGATCCGCACGTGCTCGCCGTGCTCGTAGACGTGCTTCGGTTTCGGCTTCTCCTTGGTGGTGACGACCTGGGTGAGGATCTGATCGACCTCTTCCTGGGTCAGCGGGGTCGGCTTCTTGCCGGTGCCGACGAAGCCCGTCACCTTGGGAGTGTTCTTGACCAGATGCCAGGCGTCGTCCGACATCTCCATCTCGACGAGGATGTAGCCGGGGAAGAATTTACGCTGCACCTCGCGCTTCTTGCCGCCCTTCATCTCGATGAGCGTCTCGGTCGGGATCTTGATCTCGCCGAACTTGCCGCGCATGCCGAGGGCGTCGATACGCTGGGTGAGGTTCTCCTTCACCCGCTCCTCGAATCCGGAGTAGGTGTGGACGATGTACCACTGCTTCTGGCTGGTTGCTTCCATCGGTTAAGCGCTCGCTCCGAAGCGCGTGAAGAGGAAGTCGATCGCCTTGTAGAAGACGACGTCGCAGCCCCAGAGGAAGAGGGCGAAGACGATCGTCGCCACGATGACGACGGCCGTCGTGCCGACGACCTCGTTGCGGGTCGGCCACGTGACCTTCTTCATCTCGCCGGACGTGTCGCGGAAGAACTCCTTCATGGAGCTCACCCACTGCTTCGGCTTGTCGGCGATGCCACCGCTGTTGTCCTGTTTCTGTACTTCCGCCATTCGACACCTTGCAGCCTGCAACCGGCAGCTCTCAGCTCGCAGGGGACTTCTTTCCCCCTGCGAGCTGAGAGCTGCTGACCGCGAGCTTCTTCTGAGATTTGGCAGGGCAAGAGGGGCTCGAACCCCCAACCTGCGGTTTTGGAGACCGCTGCTCTACCAGTTGAGCTATTGCCCTGCAGTTACCGCAAACTGCTGAGAAAGCGCTGCTTCCTCGGTTAATTCCCTGGGTGTTACGGATCCTTCGCCGTCTTCGCGGCTCAGGATGAGTGTCCGCGCCGAACAGCCGGCGCTCCCCTCACTTGGTCTCGCGATGCACGGTCCGCTTCCGATCGTGCCGGCAGAACTTCTTCAGCTCCAGCTTCTCGGTCGTGGTCTTCTTGTTCTTCGTCGTCGTGTAGTTCCGACGTTTGCACTCCGTGCACTGGAGGGTGATGATCTCGCGCGTTGCCGCCATTGCGTTCTCCGAACGAATTGAGAATGAAGAATTGAGAATTGAGAAAGACCTGAGCCTTACTCGCTTTTCTCAATTCTCAATTCTCAATTCTCAATTTGTGATTCAACTGGAGCCCTCGCCGAGATTTGAACTCGGGACCCCGTCCTTACCAAGGACGTGCTCTACCCCTGAGCTACGAGGGCACTTCTAACCTGTGCGTTGGAGCGGGAGACGGGATTCGAACCCGCGACCAACAGCTTGGAAGGCTGTGACTCTACCAACTGAGTTACTCCCGCCGATGCGGCTTAGCTGTCAGCTGGCAGCTCACAGCTGGCAGGAGCACCGGACGGCGTTCTCCTGAAAGCTGAGAGCTGCTAGCTGAGAGCTTCGAAACTGGTGGAGAGTGGAGGATTCGAACCTCCGTAGGGCGTGGCCCGGCAGATTTACAGTCTGCTGCTTTTGACCGCTCAGCCAACTCTCCGGCTTTTGTGAGCTGCTTCGATGCTTCTGGAGCTGGCGACGGGACTCGAACCCGCGACCTGCTGATTACAAATCAGCTGCTCTACCAACTGAGCTATGCCAGCACCGTTTCTCGGATTTCAAAGACACATTCAGCCTGTGACGAGTAGCTGCGGGTGAGCGCTGCCCGGCGGAGGCGAAGAACTGCGGGTTATAGCAGAGTGCCCAACGGGACGCAAGCGGCCTCTATTCCTCGACTTCCGGAGCTTTCTTCCGCCCTATTTCTCGGGGTTGAGGAGGATCCGCAGCATCCGCTCCCGCCGGTCGAAGAACTGCCGCGTCACCTGGTAGTGCTCGGTTTCCTCGTACTCCACCGGCCGGATCTCCCCCCCGTCGAGCTGCAGGATCTGGGCGCCGGGGTAGGCCATCAGGATCGGCGAGTGGGTGGCAATGATGAGCTGGGAGGCGTCGAGCACGAGCTCGTGGATCCGCGTCAGCATGGCCATCTGCCGCGTCGGCGAGAGGGCAGCCTCCGGCTCGTCGAAGATGTAGAGCCCGCCGCCGAGGAGACGGTCGTTGAGGAGGGTGAAGAACGACTCCCCGTGCGACATCGCGTGCAGCGACTTGCCGCCGTACCAGGCCGCCAGGTCGCGCTGGTCGATCTCCGTGGCCACGTTGAAGAAGCTTTCCGCCCGCAGAAAGTAGCCGTCCGTGGGCCGCTTGTGCCCCCGCACGAGGTGCAGGTACTCGTGCAGCGGCGAGGTCGACGACAGCGTCTCGAAGTTGAAGTTCTTCGATCCGCCCTCGGCGTTGAAGCCGCACGCGACGGCGATGGCCTCGATCAGCGTCGACTTGCCCGTGCCGTTCTCGCCGATGAGGAATGTCACCTGGGAGGTGAACTCGAGCTCCTCGAAGCCGCGGATGACCGGCAGGTCGAACGGATAGCGGTCGAACGACGGCACGTTCTCGCGCTCGAGCGCCACACTGCGCACGAAGAGCGGGTGACTGGTCATTTGCGGGTCTGCCGCACCACTTCGTAGCAGAGCACCGCCGCGGCGGAGGCGACGTTGAACGAGTCGACGTGGCCGAACATGGGGATGGAGACGTTGCGGTCGCAGTGCTCGACGACGTTGCGGCGCACGCCCTTCCCCTCGTTCCCCATGACGATCGCGACCTTGCCGGTGAAGTCGATGACGTCCGCACGATCGCCGTCCGCGGCCGCGGCGTAGACCCAGAAGCCCTTCTCTTTCAGCAACTCGATGGCGCGGGCCAGGTTCGTCACCTGCGACACCGCCACCCACTCGGAGGCGCCGGCCGAGGCTTTCACGGCGGCGGGCGTGAGGCCGACGCTCTCGTGCTCGGGGATGACCACCAGGTCGACGCCGAAGCCGTCCGCCACGCGCAGGATCGCGCCGAAGTTCTGCGGGTCGGTGATGCCGTCCAGGATGAGCACGAACTTCGTCTCGTCATTGGCGACGGTGTCGTGAAAGTCGGCGTACGCGCCGCCTTCGACCTCGGCCAGGACGCCGTTGTGCACGCCGCGATTGGTGAGGCGGTCGATCTCGTTCGTGGTCAGCGTGCGCACGGAGATCTCGTGCCGCTTCGCTTCCGTGAGCAGCTTCAGCATGCGCGAGCTCTGCTCGCGGGTGATGCCGATGTAGCGCACGCGCTTCGGATGGGCGCGCAGCGCTTCGAGGACAGGGTTTACTCCGTAAACAATCATGCTCGCGACAACCTCTTCGCAAGTCTATGTGCGATCAGGGGACCTTCGTAGACGAACGAGGTGTAAATCTGCACGAGGTCCGCGCCGGCTGCAACCTTCGCCCGCACATCCTCGGCGGTGAACACGCCGCCGACGCCGATCAGCGGAAACCCCGGACCAACGCGTTTCCGCACCCGCGCCAGAACGTCTGTCGATTTCGCCATCAGCGGCGCCCCCGACAGTCCGCCTGCTTCGTTCATGCCCGGCAGGCGGTCGAGGGTGGTGTTCGTGCAGATCATGCCGTCGGCGAGGCGGACGCAGACGTTGCAGATCTCGGCGATCTGTGCGTCGTCGAGGTCGGGCGCGATCTTGACGAGGATCGGTCCGCTGCGCACCGAACGCACCGCGTGCAGCAGCGCCTCGAGATGCTCGGGACGCTGCAGGTCGCGCAGCCCGGGCGTGTTTGGCGAGGAGAGATTGAGCACCGCCGCGTCAGCATGCGGGGCCAGGCGGCGATAGCACTCGGCGTACGCGTCGACCGCGCCTTCGAGCGGGACGTCGCGGTTCTTGCCGACGTTCACGAAGAGCGGCGGCGTCGGCAGGCGCCTATCAGCATCGCTGTCCCACGCGCGCAACCGCGCCGCGACCTCATCCGCACCGTCGTTGTTGAAGCCCATGCGGTTGATGAGCGCGCGCTCGTGCGGATAGCGGAAGAGCCGCGGCCGCGGATTGCCCGGCTGCGGCTTCAGCGTCACGGTACCGACCTCGATGAAGCCGAAACCGAGCGCCGCCAGGAAGGGCATCATCGTCGCGTTCTTGTCGAAGCCGCCGGCGATGCCGATCGGCGACGGGAAATTCAGCCCCAGGAGGTTACGCGCTGCACTCGCCGGCGGCCTGCACACGCGGGCGATGGCTCGCATGGCAATCGGGATCTGCTGCAGGTGCTCGACCTGCGATGCCGTCCACTCGTGCGCGGCCTCGGGGTCGAGGTGGAAGAGCGCGCGGCGGAGCAGCTTGTAGATCATGCGCCGAGGATGCGCTCGACGCGCGCGAGCGGCGAGAGCGCGCGCGGATCGACTTCGCTGGCGTGCTGCAGCAGCGGGATGGCGCGGACGAGCTCGGGGCCGTGCTCGAGTCCCGTGATGGCGAGACGCAGCGGCATGAAGAGGGCCTTCCCCTTCGCGCCCGTCGTCACCTTCAGCCGCTCGACCATGGCCTTGTAGCCGGCCTCGTCGTGCGGGGCGCCGTGCGTGCGCAGTTCCTCGGCCAGTTGCTCGGCGAATGCGCGGTCGACGGTCGGCGGGGTGTACTCGAGCACGAAACCGAGCGCGCCGGCGAACTCCGTCAGACGGTGCACGCTCGTCTTCACGACGTCGATCCCGTCTTCGAGCCACGGCGGGTCGAAGAATGGACGCACCAGCGGCGCGAGCTCCGCGGCGCTCATCGCGTGGACGTACTGGCCGTTGAGCCATTCGAACTTCTGCGGATCGAACACGGCCGGCGCGGAGTTCACGCGGTCGAGCGAGAAGTTGCTGATCGCATAGTCGCGCGTGAAGACATCGAGGCCGTCCGGTGAGGACCAGCCGAGGAGCGTGAGGTAGTTGACCATCGCGTCCGGGAGATAACCCTCCTCCGCGTAGGCGCTGACCGAGGTCGCGCCGTGGCGCTTGGAGAGCTTGGTGCGGTCCTGCCCGAGGATCAGCGAGACGTGCGCGAACAGCGGCACGTCCCACTGCATGGCCCGGTAGATCAACACCTGGCGATGCGTGTTCGTCAGATGCTCCTCGGCCCGGATGACGTGCGTGATCTCCATGTCGTGGTCATCAACCACGACGCAGAAGTTGTACGTCGGATAGCCGTCAGACCGCACGATGATGAAATCGCCGAGCGACTCCTTCCGCCACGTCACCTCGCCGCGGATCTGGTCGTCGATCGTGACGTCGCCATCCTCGGGAACGTGAAAGCGGATTGCATGCGGCGCGTCGTCATCGCGGCGATTCACCCAGCACGTGAGGTCGTAGTGTGGGGGACGCCCCTCCGCCTCCGCCTGCTTACGCTTCGCCTCCAGCTCCTCTTCGCTGCAGTAGCAGCGATACGCGACGCCCTTGTTAAGAAGACCGGCCGCAGCCACACCGTAATCGAACGTACGCTGCGACTGCCGGTACGGCGCATGCGGGCCCCCAACGTCCGGACCCTCGTCCCACTGAAGCCCGAGCCAGCGCAGATCGTCGAGCACCATCTGCTCCGACTCCCGCGTCGACCGCGCCTGATCCGTGTCCTCGACCCGGATGATGAACGCACCCCGATGATGCTTCGCGAACAGCCAGTTGAAGATCGCCGTGCGCGCCCCACCGACGTGGAGATGCCCCGTCGGCGACGGAGCGAAGCGAACGCGGACGGTCATTTGCCCACCACGAGGACGATCGCCATCGCGCAGATCCCCTCCGAGCGCCCGATGAACCCGAGATGATCCGTCGTCGTCGCCTTCACGTTCACATGCCCCTCGGGCAGCGACAACAGCTTCGCGATCGACGTCACCATCGCGTCGCGGTGCGGGGCGAGCTTCGGCTGCTGGGCGATGATCGTCACGTCGACGTTGGCGATCCGCGCGTCCATCTCCGTGATGATGCGCAGCGCCTCGTGTACGAAGCGCGACGAGTCCGCGTTGCGCCAGCGCTCGTCCGTCGGCGGAAAGTAGTGGCCGATGTCGCCCGCGCCGGCCGCGCCGAGGAGCGCGTCGGTGATGGCGTGGAGCACGGCGTCGGCGTCGGAGTGACCGGAGAGTCCGCCGGTCTCGCTGATGCGCACCCCGCCGAGGATCAGCGGGCGGGCGGCGTCGAAGGGATGGATGTCGACGCCCTGGCCGACACGAATCATTGCTCGCTCCACTGCCTCAGGTACGACTCCGCCAGCTCGAGGTCCTCGGGGACTGTGATCTTCAGGTTGCGCGGATCGCCCGGGATCCCCTTGACCGTATAGCCGAAGCGCACCGCCAGGCCTGCCTCGTCCGTCCCGTGGATGCCCTCGCGCTGCGCGCGCTCGAGCACGTCGCGGAGGATCTCCGCGCGGAAACACTGCGGCGTCTGCGCCGCGCCGAGCATGGCCCGGTCGAGCGTCTCCGCCACCGTGGCGTCGTCCTTCATGACATGGATTGTGTCGTTGACCGGGATCACCGGCAGCGCCGCGCCGACCTCGCGCGCCGCCGCGATGACCGCGTGAAAGATGGCGGGACTGAAGAGCGGGCGCGCCGCGTCATGCACGGCGATCAGCTCCGCTTCGTCCGCCTCGGCCAGCCCCCGGATGACCGACTCCTGCCGCGTGGCACCACCGGCGACGAACGAAACGCGCTCACTGTTCTTCACGCTGGCGAGCAGCACCTCGGCCACCGGGACGACGACGCGCGACACGTGCTCGTCGAGCAGAAAGCGCTCGATGACGTGCTGCACGAGCGGCTTCCCCGCCAGCTGCTGGAACTGCTTGGGAATGCCCGAGCCGAAGCGGGAGCCGGCGCCCGCGGCGGGGACGATGACGACGATCTCGCCGGCCATTAGTCCGCCTCGGCGGGATTGAGGATTGAGGATTGAGGATTGAGGATTAAAAGCCCGGAGTTACGCGAAGGGTTCATCACACCAAATCCTCAATTCTCAATCCTCAATCCTCAATCCCGTCCAACGGACGGTCAAACGGCCATGATGTCGTGCTCTTTGTGCTTGAGCACCGCGGCCACTTCGTCGATGTGGCGGTCGGTGAGCTTCTGGATCTCGTCGAGGGCGCGCTTCTCGTCGTCCTCGGAGATCTCGTGCCCCTTGAGCATCTTCTTCAGCTTGTCGTTGCCGTCGCGGCGGACCTGGCGGATCGCGGTGCGCGACTCCTCGGCCATCACGTGCGCCTTCTTGACGAGGTCCTTGCGGCGCTCCTCGGTGAGGATAGGGATCGGGACGCGAATCAGCTTTCCATCCGAGGTCGGGTTGAAGCCGAGATCGGACGTGCGGATGGCCTTCTCGATCGGGGCCAGCATCGTCTTGTCCCACGGCTCCACCACGAGCAGCGCCGACTCAGGCACCTTGATGCTCGCGGCCTGCGCCAGCGGCGTCGGCGTGCCGTAGTAATCCACGACGATCGCGTCGAGCATGGCCGCGTTGGCGCGGCCGGTGCGGAGCGTCTTGAAGTGATTCTGCAGCGCCTCGATGGCGCCGTGCATTCGGTGCTGTACGTCTTTGGTCACGTCAGAGATCGACATAGTTCAAGCCACCTCGTCGGAGACGATCGAGCCGACGTCGTCGCCGAGCAGTGCGCGTTTGATGTTGCCCTTCTCGCGCAGAGAGAAAATATAGATCGGAATCGAGCTGCCGCGGGCCAGGTCGATGGCCGCGGCGTCCATCACCTGCAGCCGGTCGGCGAGCACGCGCTGGTAAGTCACGTGCGGGAGGCGGACCGCGTTCGGGTCCTTCTCCGGGTCGGCCGTGTAGATGCCGTCGACCTTCGTGGCCTTGAAAATGATGTCGCACTTGAGCTCCGCGGCGCGCAGCGCGGCGGCGGAGTCGGTGGTGAAGAATGGGTTGCCGGTGCCGGCGGCGCAGATCACGACGCGCCCCTTTTCGAGATGGCGCACGGCGCGGCGGCGGAGGAACGGCTCCGCGACCTCGGCCATCGTGATGGCCGTCGTCACGCGCGTCGGGACGCCGCGGCGCTCCAGCGCATCCTGCAGCGCCAGCGCGTTGATCACCGTGGCCAGCATGCCCATGTGATCGCCGGCCACGCGGTCGATGCCCTGCGTCGCGCCGGTCACGCCGCGGAAGATGTTCCCGCCGCCGATGACGACGGCCACCTGCACGCCGAGCTGCTGCACTTCCGCCAGCTCGTCGGCGACGGCGGCCAGGACCTCGGAGTCGATGCCGGAGCGGCGGCCGCCCATCAATGCTTCACCGGACAGCTTGAGAAGGATGCGTTTGTACTTGGGGTCGGGCATGCGAGGCGGTTTATAGCAAAAAGGCGACCCGAAGGTCGCCTTTTGTTCTATTGCACGTGACAGAGGGTCACTGCTTGATGTACGAGGCCACTTCGGCCGCGAAATCTTCGCTCTTCTTCTCGATGCCCTCGCCGAGCTTGTAGCGGGTGAAGCGGGTCACGCTGTACGTGCAGCCCGTTGCCTTGCCGCGGCTCTCGAGGTACTTCGAGACGGTGAGCTTGTCGTCCTTGATGTAGGCCTGCTCGAGGCAGCAGTTCTCGGCGTAGAACTTCTCCATCTTGCCCGAGACCATCTTCTCGACGATGTTCTCCGGCTTGCCGGACTTGGCGGCCGCGTCGCGGGCGATCTCGCGCTCGGTGTCGAGGTCCTTCTGCGTCACGTCCTCGCGGCGCAGGAAGCGCGGCTCCGCCGCGGCGATGTGCATGGCCACGTCCTTGGCGATCTCGTCGACCGCCGTGCCGCCCTCGCAGTTCTCGGCCAGCACTTCCACCATGACGCCGATCTTGCCGCCGCCGTGGATGTAGGTGCCGATCTTCGCGCTCTTCGGCGCTTCATAGCGCGCGAAGCGGCGGATGGAGATGTTCTCCTTGATGGCCGCGATGCGCTCGGCCACCTTCTGGCTCACCGGCTCGTCCGTGCCCGGCCAGTTCTCGGCGAGGAACTCCTCGACGCTGGTGGCGCGGCTCTGGGCGATGGCGCCCGCCACTTCCGCGGCGAACTTCTGGAAGATCTCGTTGCGGCCGACGAAGTCGGTCTCGCAGTTGACTTCGACGAGCACGCCGACGCTGCCGTCGACGCGCGCGGCGATGGTGCCCTCGGCCGTCACGCGGCCGGCTTTCTTGCCCGCTGCGGCGAGACCCTTCTTGCGAAGGATCACGATCGCCTGCTCCATGTTGCCCTCGGCCTCGGTGAGCGCATTCTTGACGTCGCCGAATCCGGCGCCGGTCTGCTCGCGAAGCTCCTTGATCATGGCTGGAGTGATTGTCATATCGAACCTCTCTGGATTGGGTGGAGTGGCAGGCTTCCGCCCGCCATCGTGGGGAACGGCGGGCTGACGCCCGCCGCTCCACGAGTCAATGAAGGGATCAGACCGCGGGAGCGGCCTGCAACTGCTCTTCGGCCGGAACCTCGGCCTCGGCCTCGGCCTCGGGCGCGGGAGCCGCAGCCGCGGCAGGAGCCTGGGGCGGGGCGGCGGCGCCGCGATCGCCCTTGTCCTCGACGCCGATGTAGCGCTCCTCGGCGAGGTTGTAGCCCTCGAGGACCGCGTCGGCGATCTTCGTCGTGAACAGACGGATCGCGCGGATGGCGTCGTCGTTGCCCGGGATGACGTAGTCGATGTCTTCCGGATCGCAGTTCGTGTCGACGATGGCCACCACCGGGATGCCGAGCTTCTTGGCTTCCTGGACGGCGATGTACTCCTTCTTCGGGTCGATCACGAAGAGCGCATCCGGCAGTCCGTCCATCTCACGGATCCCGATGAGGTTCTTCTGCAGCTTGTCGCGCTCCTTGTCGAGAGCAGCGCGCTCCTTCTTCGACATTTCCTTCTCGGTGTCGTTGAGCAGGGACTCGATTTCCTTGAGCCGCTCGATCGACTTCCGGACCGTCGTGAAGTTCGTCAGAGTGCCGCCCAGCCAGCGGTTGTTCACGTAGAACATGCCGCAGCGGTTGGCCTCTTCGAGGATGGCATCCTGCGCCTGGCGCTTGGTGCCAATGAAGAGGATGCGTTTTCCCGCGGACGACAGGTCCGCGATGAACGCGGAAGCTTCTTTAAAGAGCTTGAGCGTCTTCTGCAGGTCAATGATGTAGATCCCGTTGCGCTTCCCGAAGATGTACTTCTTCATCTTGGGATTCCAGCGCTTGGTCTGATGACCGAAGTGCACGCCAGCTTCCAAAAGCTCTTTCATCGTAATAGAGACCGCCAAGTGAACCCTCCTTTATCGATTGAGAATTGAAGATTGAATCCGAGTAACTGAGATACGAACGTCTACTGCAAAAACAAAAAGACAGGAGCTGGCGACGCTCCTGTCTTTCCAACGAACTCTAGGTGAACCGGAACATGAGACGGACTAGCGCTTCGAGAACTGGAAGCGGGCGCGGGCGCCCTTCTGGCCGTACTTCTTGCGCTCCTTCATGCGCGGATCGCGCGTGAGGAGACCGGCTTTCTTGAGACGCTTGCGGAGCTCGGTGTTGTACACCTGCAGGGCCCGCGAGATGCCGTGGCGGATCGCGCCGGCCTGGCCGCTCGGGCCGCCGCCGTCCACGGTGACGACGATGTCGAACTTGTCGACCGTCTCCGTGAGCGAGAGAGGCTGTCTGATGATCATCTTCAGCACTTCATTGCCGAAGTATTCGTCCATGGTGCGGCGATTGATCGTGATCGCGCCAGCGCCCGGACGGATGTGCACGCGAGCCGTCGAGGTCTTGCGTCGTCCCGTTCCGTAGTATTCAACCAAAGCCAAGAGATCCTCCTGAAATTACTCGCCGACCTGCAGCGTCTCGGGCTTCTGGGCCTGGTGACGGTGGTTGGTTCCGCGATAAACCTTCAACTTCTTCAGCATCTTGCGGCCGATCTTGTTCTTCGGCAGCATGCCCCACACTGCTTCCTCGATCATGCGCTCCGGCTTCTCGGCGCGCACGAAGCGGGCCGCGCTCTCCTTGAGGCCACCCGGATAGAGCGAGTGGTGACGGTAGATCTTGTCCGTCTCCTTCTTGCCCGTGAGGCGGATCTTCTCGGCGTTGATCACGATCACATGGTCCCCGGTGTCGAGGAACGGCGTGTACGTCGGCTTCGCCTTGCCGGAGATGATGTTGGCGATCGTCGTGGCCAGACGTCCGAGGACCAGGCCTTCCGCGTCGACGATGAACCAGCGCGGCGCGATGTCGCCCTGCTTGGGAAAATAGGTACGCATGACTCTCCTGACAATTTCACTTCGCTGCTGGACCGACCGGCGGGAGGTGTGGACCGCGAACGCCAATCAATCACTCAAAGACGAAACACACACCTTCCCTTGGGGGAAAGGGCCAAAACGGTAACACTGCCGAACAGAGGGAGTCAAGGCAATCATTCCCGAGCCTCCCCCCTTGGAACGGCTTCCCGTTCGCGAAAAGATGGAACCACGATCGAAGCCGGTCCCTTCCCGCCCCTCAAAAACGCTTCACGACACTGGGGCTACAGTGGGGCTACAGCTTCAACGCCACGATCGCCACGCCTGCCAACGCCAGAGCCAGCGCCGCGATTGCCCACCCGGAGAGTGCAGGAACGGCCGTGTTCAGCCGGACCAGCTGCCCGCGCACCGCGCCGCCGGGAAAGTCGTTCGTGTGTACGTTGACGTAGAACCCGCTCGGGTTGGCCGCGATCGCGGCCGCCGTCGCGGTGTCGGTCGTCGTCGAGCCGACCAGCGTGTTGCCGACCCACGTCCCCGGCAGGTTCACGACGATCGGCCCGTTCACGCCGGCCGGGCCGATGTGGATGTGCTGCGCGATTGGCGGCGTGATGTTGGCGACAATGATCGTGTAGTTAACCGTCGTGCCGAGGATGTCGATCGTCGCCGTGCCGGTCCCGTCGGGGTCGGCCGGCGGCACCTCCTGAGCCCCGGTCAGGTTGGCGATGAACGACTGCGCCGATGCGGCCGGCGCGAAAAGGGAGAGGGAGAGCACAACCAGGAGAGCCCACTGGTACCGTCGCATAACACCCCTTTTTGTTAGGGGCGGAATTCTATCACCGCTTCCGGGCGGACGAAGGCTTTCGGAGTGCGGTGGCAGACGTGATACAAGCGCGCGTCGTGAGCGCGAGCCTGATCGACGGGAAAGCGGTGGCGCAGCAGGTCGAAAGCGACGTGGCCGCGGCCATTGCCCGGCTCGGGTTCCGCCCCGGCCTCGTGGCGGTGCGGGTGGGGAACGATCCCGCCTCCGAGATCTACGTGCGCAACAAGGCCAGGAAGGCGCGCGAGCTCGGGCTGGAGGGGACGGAGCTGATCTTCCCCGACACCATGTCCGAGGCCGACCTGCTCGACGAGATCGCGCGGCTCAATGCCGCGGACGACGTCGACGGCATCCTCGTGCAGTTGCCGCTGCCGAAGCAGATCGACGCGCGCAAAGTCATTGACGCCATCGCCCCGGCCAAAGACGTCGACGGCTTCCACCCCGTCAGCGTGGGCATGCTCCACCAGGGCCGCCCCGCGCTCGTGCCGTGTACGCCAGCGGGCGTGATCCGTCTCATCGAGTCGACCGGTGTGGCCATCGAAGGAAAGCACGCCGTGGTGATCGGGCGCAGCGACATCGTCGGCAAGCCGATAGGCGCGCTGATGCTGCAGCGCAACGCCACCGTGACGATCTGCCACTCGCGCACCCACAACCTGCCGTCCATTGCCCGCCAGGCCGACATCCTCGTCGCCGCGATCGGCAAGCCGATCTTCGTCACGGACGATTTCGTGAAGCCGGGCGCGGTGGTGATCGACGTCGGGATGAACCGCGTCGGCCCCGAATTCGCGGCGCGGCTCGCGCACGATCGCGAAAAATCCCGTCTTCTCGAGAAGAACGGCACGGTCCTCCTCGGCGACGTCGACTTTGCGCGCGTGAAGGAGCGCGCCTCGTGGCTGACGCCGGTGCCGGGCGGTGTCGGTCCGATGACCATCGCCATGCTGATGCAGAACACGGTCACCGCGGCGGAGCGGCGGCGGGCGTGATTCTCCGCGTCGGCCTGACCGGCGGCATCGCCTCGGGCAAGTCGACGGTGCGCGAGCTCCTCGCGCAGCTCGGCTGCCACACCGTCGACGCTGACCGGCTCGTCGCGCAGCTCTACGAGCCGGGCCGCGCCGGCCACACCGCGCTCGTCGGCGCGTACGGCCGCGGCATCCTGCTCGACGACGGGACCATCGACCGCGTGAAGCTGGCCGACATCGCTTTCGCCAATGCGGACGAGGCGAAGAAGCTGAACGCGCTCATCCACCCCATCGTCATCGCCGCCACCGAGGAACTGCTGCAGGAGATCGGCGACGGCATCGCCGTCGTCGAGGCGACGCTGATGATCGAGTCCGGCGGCCGGCAGCGCTACGACAAGCTGGTCATCGTCGACGTCGAGCCGGCCGTGCAGATCGAGCGCGGCATCGCCCGCGGCCTGGCGCGCGAGGAAGTGGAACGGCGCATCGCCAACCAGATTCCGCGCGAGGAGCGCCTGCGCCATGCCGACTACGTGATCGACAACAGCGGCGACCGCGCCCGGCTCGAGGCCGAGACGCACCGCGTCCACGAGCTCCTGCGGGCCGATCTCGACAAAAAGAAACGCCTCGAAGGGTAATCCCTCCGAGGCGTTTCGAAGACAACTGACGTCCGCGCGATTAGGTCGTGGTCGTCGAGGTCGTGCCGCTGGTGGTGCTGGTCGTGCTGGTGCCGCTGGTGCCCGTCATGTCGGTGCCGGTCGTGCCCATGGTGTCGGTACCCATGGTGTCGGTCGACATCGTGTCGGTGCTCATGGTCATCGACGTGTCGGTGGACATGTCGGTGGTGCCGGACGTCATCGAGGTATCGGTGACGGTCTCGGTGCCGGCGGTGTCGGTGGTGACTTCGCTCTTCGAGCAGCCGACGGCAATGACGAGCGTGAGAGTAGCGAGCAGGACGAGAATCTTCTTAGTCATTCTTAATTTCCTTCTTTCGTGATTAGTACTGTTGCGCGACGCCCGAGCGTGCGCAGAGAACCCCACGCGAACAGCCAGCAACAGGTGTGCCAAAACAGAAACGCCTCGCGGCGAAGCGAGGCGTTCCAGCCCGGCGTGGGAGATGAGACTAGGTGGTGGTGGTGGCCGTGGTGCCGGTGGCCGAGGTCTCGGTGGTGACGGTCGTGGCCGACGTGTCGGTCGACATCGAATCGGTGGCCATCGTGTCGGTGGTCGACATGGTGGTCGTGTCGGTGGCCATTGTGTCGGTCATGCCGGTGTCAGTCGACGTCATCGACGTGTCGGTGGCGGCGGTGTCGGTGGCGGCATCTTCCTTCTTGCACGAGAAGGCGAACAGGGAAAGACAGAGCACGACGATCAGGGTGAGAACGACAGACTTCTTCATTGAGAGTTTCTCCTTACGGTTTTTCAGATCCAGAGGACCTGTTTCTTGGGATCAATTCCGGTGGGGGCACGGAAGGCGCACGGCGCCCTCACGTCGGCGCTATCATAAGGCCGAGTCCGATAATGTCAAGCACGCTGACCCTGCTTCCACCAGTCCCGGAACCTCAACATGCGCGAACGGTCTCGTTCGACGGCACGGCACTCCATTACGACGTCTACGACGCCCCCTCCCCCTCGGCCGTGGTGGTCGTGCCGGGCTTCTGGCGCGACCGGCGGCACGTATCAATGGTGCGGCTGGCCCAGTCGCTCGTGGCGGAGGGCTACCGGGCCGTGGTCATGGATCCGCGCGGGCACGGCGAGAGCGAGGGGACGTACGGCTTCAACCAGCACGAGCACCACGACATCGCCGCGGTCATCCACGACCTGCTGCGCAATAACGGCACGATCTCGAACGTCACGCTGGTCGGCTTCTCGTACGGTGGCGCGATCGCGATCTCGGCCATCGCCCGCCACACCGACCTGCCGGTGTCGGCGCTCCTGCTGATCTCGTCGGTGGCCGACTTTTCGATGATCACGCCGCGGCTGAACCCGTTCACCATGCACCGGCACATCGCCCTGTCGCAGGCCCTGCGCACGCCGAAGTTCGCCTGGAACATCCGCAAAAGCGCGAAGCTCAGCGCCATCGAGGACATCGCCAAGGTCCACGTGCCGATCTGCTTCATCCACGTGAAGAACGATTGGCTGATCGGGCATCACCACTCGGTGGCCCTGTACGACGCCGCGCACGAGCCGAAGGAGTTGCACCTGCTGGACATCGAGGGCAACTACCACGCCGACCGCATCTTCAACGTGGCCTCGGACTCCGTCGAGCCCATCGTCCGCGAGTTCCTCGGCCGCCACTGCCTGAGATAACGGCTGATCACGTGGAGCGGTGGGCTTCAGCCCACCGCCGCTCTCGGGACACTCTTCGCAAGACCCGGTGGGCTAAAGCCCACCGCTCCACGGTACTCGTCTCGAGTAGAGGCAGGCCCGGCCCCTCTACTCGACGTTTCCGCGAGCAGAGAGGCCGGGGCTACCTCTACTCACGGCATCGGCAGCGGCGGGATCTGCCTGTCGATGTGCGGCTGGCGGACGATCTCGATCTCGACCACCTGCAGCTCGGGCATCATCTCGTCGTAGCGGGGGCGCCTGGTCTCCGGCTTTGCTGTCGCCGGCCCGAGGCCACCGTCATCAACCGTCCACTCTTCACCGTCGAAGACCCACATTTGGCTGTCCTTTCCGTCTGCGCCGATCCATGCGGCGACCTGGGATAGTTCAAGGGTCCTGCCATCCGGCACCGATCCGTCCGGTGCCGCTATGTACCAGTAATACGTAACGTTTGCGGGGAGAGTTTGTTCAGGCCGGTAACATTTCCGACACGAGGGGTGTCCGGAATCGCGCTCAGTCCTGTCCCTCTTTGCGGAGGGCTTCGGCCAGTTTGCGGTAGGCGTGGCCGCGGTGCGAAACTGCGTCCTTTTCTTCGTCCGACATCTCGGCGAAGGTCTTTTTCGTCCCGCGCGGCTGGAACCAGGCGTCCCAGCCGAAATGGCGCTCGCCGCGCGGCTGCACGAGGATCTCGCCGTGCGTCTCGCCGAGGAACGTCTGCACTTCCCTGCCGTTCCAGTAGCCGACGCAGCACTGGGCGCAGGCGGCGCGGTTGTTGAGGGCGTAGGCGATGGCGGCCAGCCCCTTGCCGCCGGCGGCCTCGAGCAGCCAGCGCACGTACGGGCCAGGAAAGTTGCCGAGCTCGTCGAAGCCGAGGGAGACGTCCTCGACGATGAGGCGCTCGTAGCCCTTGGTGCGGGCCACCTCGACCTTGTAGCGGGTGACATCCTCCACCGTCGCGGCCTGGATCTCGGGGAGGGAGATCGACACGCGCAACAGCGGGAGGCCGAGGATGCGCTCGGCTTCGATGCCTTTGTTGGGATTGGTGGAGACGAGGATGAGCTGCTTCCCGTTTGCCTGCTTCTTCTCTGTGTTCTTGACCACTACCGCGTTTTCTGACTCGTCACTGCGCGGCGCGAAGGGACTGGACGACGCGGATGCGCAGCGTTTCGGGCGCGCTCATCGGGGCCAAGCGCTTGCGGAAGAAGCCGCGAAGCCGGCGCTGGATGATCACCCGCGTTTCGCAGTCGGGGCAATCGCCGAGGTGAATCTCTACGGTCTGTCTTTTCGAATCGCCGAGGGAGCCATCGAGGAGAAAGTAGATTACGCGTTTCACATCGTCACAGAGCATTCAGGGCGTTTCCTTCCGTCGGACATAGATGCGACGACTTCGTACCTGCTCGGAACTTCATTACGAAACTGTGAATTCCGCGCCGCACGGTCTATCTGGCCCCACTGCAACCGACCGGCCAAAAACAGCGAGGGCGGCCTTTCGGCCGCCCTCGATTCGATTCGTGTGATGCGGAGCGTCACTCGACTTCGAAAGTCTCTTCTTCTTCCTCTTCGACTTCGAACTCGAACTCTTCCTCGTCGGCGGCGGCGAAGAGGATCTCCTCTTCGTTCTCGTCCGGCTCCGTCGCTTCGCCCTCTTCCGGCTTGGCGTCGTCCTTCTTCTTGCGGCCCTTCGTCTCGTCCTTGCGGGAGCGCATCTTGGCCGGCTCGGCCTCGCCGCGGATGTAGCCGTACTTGCGGGCGTAGTCGAGCAGGGTGCGCTCGAGCATCTTCCGGCCGCGGTAGAGGCGCGACATCACGGTGCCGACCGGGCAGTCGAGGATCTCGGCGATCTCCTTGTACGAGAAGCCTTCGATGTCCGCCAGGAGGACGACCATCTTGTAGTCGTGGGGAAGCGAGTCGAGCGCACGCTTGACGTCGGCATCCATCATGTCCTGGAAGATCTCGCTCTCCGGATCGCGGATGAGGTCGGGCGCGTTCTTCTGGATGACGCGCTCGTACGACTCTTCGATCTCCGAGAAGTCGATCTTGTGCGGGGTGAGCTTCTTCTTCCGGTAGTTGTTGATGAACGTGTTCTTCATGATCTTGAAGAGCCACGCCTTGAAGTTCGTACCTTCCTCGAATTTGTCGTAGTACTTGTACGCCTTGAGGTACGTCTCCTGGACGAGGTCCTCGGCGTCTTCCGAGTTCCGCGTCATCCGGTATGCGGTGTTGTACAGGGAGTCGACATAGGGCATCGCTGCCTGTTCGAAATCCCATCCCTGTTCGTGAGTGTAGACTTCCGCGCTCTTCATGATCTCTCCCGTGGCGACAACCACCGACCGAAACTTCAACCTTCGTGCCGCTTGCATCCTTAGATGCGCTGTCAAATAAAATAGTTACCGGCTATCCGACACGTTTTCTGAAGTGATTGCACTTCAAGGGTTTACGTGAAGGAGCCGCGGCCATGTCACGCCCCGTCTCGCGTCGAAAAATGCCGATGACCGTCATCACTGACGGACACGTGCGTCCGCGAAAGCGGCTCTTCAATGAGTAAATCTAAGGTCTACTGGGGGAAAAAGCTGGCAGGTCGACGGTGAACATTCCGTGAACGACCCGAATTCCCGCAACCGGCGAATCATACACAGGTCGGGAATGAAATTCAACCCGGCAGCATCCGCACCAGCTCCTCGTACGCCCGCGTGAGCTCGATGAACCGCGCCGCGGCCTCGTTCTGCGCCTCCGGCGACGCCCCGTGGAAGCGGTCAGGATGGTGCTGGGAGACGAGCTTCCGGTACGCGGCGCTGACTTCCTGCCGCGTGGTCGCCCCGCTGATGCCGAGGACGCGCAGCAGGTCTTCGCGCGGCCGCGCCTCGCGGACGTACAGCGGCGCGCGGTCCGCCCCGCGCGGACGGCTCTCCTTGGCGTGGTCGACGTACTCGAAGCCGTAGAGCTCGCGCAGCCGGGCCAGGGCGTCGGTCTGGAAGCCGAGCCCGAAGCTGAGGTCGAGCAGGGCCGCGTACTGCCGCACCGAGACCGGGCTGTGCGCGGCGACGAGCTGCACGGCCAGCTCGAGCAGCTCGCCGCGCTGTTGCGGCGTGGAGTGCCGCGCGTAGGTCTCGGCCCAGCTCGTGACGTCGATGCCGGGTGTGACCGGCGCGGCCAGGCCGGTACCGCGGCGGATCCGGCGCAGGGCCTCGTCGGAGGCGACGCCGCCCGCCGAGACGACGTGGTAGAGCAGCGAGGCGGCGATGGAGTCGCGCTGCGGGGCCGCCGCCACGGCGTCGCCGCCGCCGCGCGCATGCTGCTCCTCCCTGCGGGCGATGGTCATCGCCACGAGCACGAAGGCCGCGAGTCCTCCCCCGGCCACGACCATGAAGACGATGGCGAGCATCTGAGCGGTCAGAACTGCAGTGCGTCGATCCGCGCCTGCAGCTCGATCTCCTGCAGCACCGGCGTCGAGCCGTCGATCGGAATCTCTTCGTCGACGCTCACCCAGCTCTTGCAGCCTCCGTACTCGTCCCGGAACTGCACCTCGGCCGGCCGGGCCAGGGCGTACGTGCGCACGGCGATGACGTACAGGGTCTGGTCGGGGCGGAAGCGGTAGCGCGCCTCCAGCGTCTCGCGCGGCAGCACGACCTCGGGCTCGAGCTTCGCCAGCGACTCCTCGTCTCGCACGCTCCAGGTGCGCACGACTTCACACCAGTGCGTGACGGTCACGCTCGGCCGGGCCTCGGACTCGCCCTGATGGAAGTAGGTCGGATAGAGATAGAAGCGCTCCGCCTCGACGCCGAACGACGGATCGGCGATGCCACCTTTGCGGATCAGGACGATCTGCTCGCCGCGGCCGAGAGCGGCCACGACGTTCGACCACTCCTTGAGGGCCGTGTGGTTCGCGAGCTTGTTCATGGAGCGTAGGTCACGGAGTTCACGGGCCCTTCCCAGATCGTCACGGCCACGACTACCGCATCCTCGTCGGCCACCGCGCCCTGCAGCTCGCGCGCGAACCACTCGGCGATGTTCTCCGCGCTGGGATTGACCTCGGTGAAGGGGGGAACGTCGTTGATGCAGCCGTAGTCGAGCTTCTTCGCCAGCGCCTCGAGCTTCCGCTTCGCGCTGACGAAGTCGACGGCGATGGCGTCCGAGTCGACCCCGCCGCCGCGCCCTTCGAGGTCGGCCTCCACTTTGTACGAATGGCCGTGCAGCGGCTCGGAGATGCCGCGGTACTCGCGGAGAAAGTGCGCGGCCTCGAACCGGGCCTCGACGCGGACGGTGTACTTACCCGGCATGCTCCTCCGTGAAGATGTGCTCGATCAGCCCCTCGTCGACGCCGAGCTCGCGCAGCTCCTCGCGGGTGGCGTCGCGGCGCAGGAGCTCGATGGCCCGCCGGTCGTCCCAGCAGGCGCTCGGCGAGTTTTCCTCGGCTAGTTGCACGAGGGTGGTCAGCATGCGGCGGCGCGGCTCGTCCACGGCCCGAAGTGTACAATGCGCGCCGATTTCAACGATGCCGCTCCCGAAAAGCGTTCTTTGCTCCGCCTGCCAGAAGACCTATCCCGAGGGATGGAAGCGTTGCCCGTACTGCGGGCACGACGAGCTGCGCGCCAGGCAGCTCCGCCAGTCGATGCGCTTCATGGAGAAAAAGGTGCGCGAGTTCGAGGAGCGCACCGGCAAAGCGAAAAAAGGCGAGCGCGGCGGCCAGCAGCAGCCGCAGCAGCCACGCGACGGCCAGCGCCGGGGGGAGCGTTCCCGTCCCGGCCAGCAGCAGAAAGGCCAGCAGCCGGGGCAGCCGCGGCAACCGGGACAGCCGCGCCAGCAGCGCGACGCCCAGCGCCCACGCGGTCCGCGTCCGCCGCAACAACAACAGCAGCAGCAGCAGGGCGGCGCGCCGCAGATGCCCCCTCCACAGGGCGGCGAGCAGCAGGGCGCGCGCAAGCGGAAACGGCGCCGCGGACGGGGCGGCATGCCGCAGGGCGCGCCTCCGGCCGAGGGGCAACAGGCGCAGCAGGGTCCGCAGCAGCCGCGCGAGCCGCGTCCGCCGCAGGAACGCGGTCCGCGCCGCGAGCGTCCGCCCCGCGCCGAGCGTCCTCCCCGTCCGGAGAGAGCGCCGGGCGAAGAGCGGCCTCCGCGTCCGGAGAGACTGCCGCGCGCCGAGCGTCCGCCGCAGGCGGAAGGTCAGGCTCCCGCTGAGGGCGGTGGCGGCGAGGGAACGGCCGCGGCGTCAAACAAGCGGCGCAGGTTCCGGCGCCGGCGCCGTGGCGGCGGTGGCGGCGGCGGTAACGGTGGCGGCGGCAACGGCGGCGGGGACGCGGCTCCTTAGATAGCGCGCCGAGCATTCCGCGAAGCCCTCGCAGCGAATGCAGTAGCCGTCCGTGTGGTCCGGCTTGTAGTCGGCCGGCGGGCAGACGTTCACGCCCGGAACCGTGTCGCGCTCGCACTGTGCGATGAGACGCTCCACCTCCGCGCCCGAGCGGGCGTGCTTCACGGCGGCCCAGCGGGCGGCGTTGTGCAAGGCCACGGTGTCGATGCGCGGCGGGACGGGCGGGATCGTTTGTCCTCCAGCCGCCGGGGCGACGACGCGCACGCGGTACATCAGATAGTAGACGAGGCCGAGCAGGGCGCCGGTCAGCGCGGCGATGTTGGCCCGGCCGCCGGCGAAGACGCCGTAGACCAGCGCCGCGCACGACACCATGGCGATGAGCCGTACGCGTACCGGCACCACCGCGAACAGGTACAGCGTCTGTCCCGGAAACGCGGCCGCGTAGACGAAGAGCAGCGTGTAATAGACAAAGTACGTCCCGAGGAGCGGGATGCCGAGCCAGGCCGCCACCCCGGCGGCGCCGAGGGTGGAGAGGACGAAGAGGACCAGGAAGTGGCGCGTCCCCCACGCCTCCTCCATGGCCGTGCCCATCATGTAGAGCAGCAGCAGGGTGACGAAGAGGGAGAGCGCTTCCAGCCAGCCGGTGCCGGCCTGCGTGAACTGCCACGTCAGGAGGCGCCACACTTCGCCGCGCGTCACGGCCGGCCAGTCGAAGCGGAAGACGCGGGCGTACTTTTCCGGATCCTGGTGCTCCAGCATGAAGAACGCGACGTTCAGGAACAGCAGAACGAAGACGCTGCGGAGGTTTTGCCCTCGGGACCGGAACATGACCGTTGCGAATCGGAAGCCGCGCCCCGAAACGAAAATTTCAGCGGGACCCCCGCACCGGGTCAGCGCGGCTCGAAGTTTTCCGTCCCCACGAACTGCAGCACGTCGCCCTTCTTCAGCCCGTGCGCCTTCGCCTGTCCGCCACCCACCTCCAGCACGTAGCGCGCGATCGCGTTCGGGCCGTAGCTCGGGCAGGGGTCGAACTTGCACGGCGGCGCGCTCTCCACGATCCCGGCGATGCGGCGATCCGAGTCGAGGAAGATCATGTCCAGCGGGATGCGTGTGTTCTTCATCCAGAACGACAGCACGTTCTCCTCGGGGAAGAGGAAGAGCATGCCCTGCCCCGGGTCGAGGCGGTCGCGGTACATGAGGCCCTGGGCGCGGCGCTCATCATCCGCGGCGATCTCCACGGCCACCACGAAGCCGTCCGGAAAGACCACGTGCGGGCCGGATGCCGCCGGAGCGGGAGCGGACGCGGAATCGCCGTTCGTCGTCGAGGCCATGGGTGCGGGGTTCGAGCAGCCGATCGCGAGCAGGATCACCAGTGCCAGCCTCATTTTTCTTCCAGCTCCACGACCTCGTCCTCGCGGTCGCGGGTGATGAGGTCGTACTTTTTCACGTAATAGCGGAACGAGCGGAACGACATGCGCAGCAATTCCGCGGCCTGCGTCTGCACGCCGCCGGCGCGTTCCAGCGCCTTGAGCATGAAGATCTTCCCGATCCCCTCGAGATGGTCCTGCAGCGAGATCCCGTCGGCCGGCAGCTCGTACGTGGCGTCCGGAATGCGGCCGCCGAGGAGGACGTGCTCGGGGAGCGACTTCGTCGTCAGGACCTCCGAGGCCTCGAGGGCGATCATCCGCTCGACGACGTTCTCCAGCTCGCGCACATTGCCCGGCCATGAATACTTCTCGATCACCCGCATGGCGTCCGCGGAGATGCGCCTGCGCGGCACCTCCATCCGCGTGCAGAACTTCTCGATGAAATGGTCCACCAGGAGCGGGATGTCCTCGCGCCGGTGCCGCAGCGGCGGGAGAGTGATGGGGATGACGTTGATGCGGTAGAACAGATCCTCGCGGAACGTCCCCTCGCGGATCGACTCCGTGAGATCGCGGTTCGTGGCGGCGATGACGCGCACGTCCACGGCCGCCTCGCTGTTCGAGCCGACCTTGCGCACCACGCGGTCCTGCAGCACGCGCAGCAGCTTGATCTGCATGGCCGTCGACGTCTCGCCGATCTCGTCGAGGAAGATCGTGCCGCGGTCGGCCTCGTGAAAAAGCCCGCGCTTGTCGCGCACCGCGCCTGTGAACGCGCCGCGCTCGTGGCCGAACAGCTCCGACTCGAGCAGCGTCTCCGGGAGCGCGCCGCAGTTGATGGAGACGAACTTGCCGCGGCGGTCGCTGTTGTAATGGATGGCCCGGGCGATGAGCTCCTTGCCCGTGCCCGACTCGCCGGAGATCAGCACGGTGGACTGCGTCTTGGCGATGCGCTGGACGATGGAGAAGATCTCCTGCATCTTCGCGCTCTTGCCGAGGATGTTGGCGAAGGTGAAGCGCTCCTCGAGGGCCGTGCGGAGATGGACATTCTCGTCCTCCAGCTCCTTCCGCTCGACCGCCTTGCGCACGACGATCTTCAGCTCCTCGATGTCGAACGGCTTGGCGATGTAGTCCACCGCCCCCGCCTTGAGCGCCTCGACCGCGGAGCGGGTGGACGTGTGGGCGGTGATCATCACGAACACGACGGCCGGAGTCACCGCCTTGACGTCGCGCACGAGATCGATGCCCGAGCCGTCCGGGAGCATGAGATCGCAGAGGACGACGTCCGGCTCCTGGCGCTGGATGGCCACGTGAGCCTCACCGAGCGACCCAGCCATCTCGACCCGCCACCCTTCTTCCTCGAAGACGATACTGAGGAAGTCGCGCAGCGAAGCCTCGTCATCGACGATGAGCAGATTCACGGGTGCATTCTAGGCGCATTGCGGCAGCGTTCGAGGAGGGGGCGCGCCGCCGCCGGTCGCACTCCACGGCGACAGCCGGCAACCGGCACCGTCCTTCCCCGACGATCGTTGAAACGCGAGGTCCGTGGAGCGGCGGGCTTTAGCCCGCCGCAGCCCTCGCCGGCCGGCAGCTAAAGCGAACGGTCTTCAGTTAAGCGGATCAACGCGTGCGTAGCACGCCCAAAGAAAATAGCCCCCGGCTTTCAGCCGGGGGAACGCGAGGCCCACGTCTCCAGCCCGCGTAGCGGGCGGCAGACCACGTCACCATCATCGAGGTGTAGCCGTGCCGGCATAGGCTTTCGACCTATGGGGATGTCCCGGGGCCATGGTCCCGCGGTGATCTGTCGCCCGCTACACGGGCTGGTACCAAGGGCACGCTTGTTCCCCCGGCTGGAAGCCTGGCTGGAAGCCGGGGGCTATTTCTTTCAGCGTGCTACGCACGCGATCGAGTTCACTTTCCGGCATTTCCAGGACGGCCGAGAACTCGCGCACCCAGTGCCTCGGACATCCAGATCCCGGCTACTTCTCTTAATCAATCCGACGGACGTCGTCCCGCAGCGGCCGCAATCTGCTGGAGCGCGTGTTCTAGATCGGCAGCAATGAGGCGCGAGAGGTCATCGAGTCGCGAGAGACTCGAGCCTCGAGGCGCCGGCACATCCTTCGACCAGGCGATGTCGAGTTTGGCATCTGGATCATTCAATATCGTCCGGATATCAAATGCCCGCCACCGCTCCGTGACCTCTTCACTCGCCTCGTCGCGGGTATGGTAAAGACGCACGAACTCGTCAAGATCCGTACGGCGAAGCGGATTCGTCTTAAGAGAAAACCGGTTCTCTGAACGCAAGTCATAGACCCACAACCGGTCGCGTCTGGCGCTCAGTCGAGTGTCGCGGTCGAAGAAAAGCACATTCGATTTCACTCCCTGTGCGTAGAAAAGGCCGGTAGGGAGACGCAAAAGCGTATGCACGCGGCATGTTTCGATCAAGTTCCGCCGGATAACAGCTGCCGCGCCACCTTCGAATAGGACGTTGTCCGGTACGACTACGGCGGCACGGCCACCGCTCTTCAACAGCGACACGACGTGCTGAATGAAATTGAGCTGTTTGTTAGCCGTGACCACCCAAAAGTCCGGCCGATGAATCGTCAGGTCTTCGTCGGCTGGTACTGATCGCTGCGCGTTGGAATACGTCACGCTGCCCTTTACTCCGAACGGAGGGTTGGTGAGAACAACGTCCACTTTCTTTGTCGCCGGTGCCTGCAGACTGTCAGCGCACGTGATCGGCAGATCGTCGTTTGAGTTGCCCCCAATCCCATGGAGAAACAGGTTCATCGTCGCGAGGCGTGCAACCTCGTCGACGAGTTCGACGCCGCGCAATGCCTTACGAGATAAGTGTGATTTCTGAGCAGCAGTTAGCCGTTGATGATGCCTGCGAATGTATGCATGCGCAGCGAGCAGAAAACCACCTGTGCCGCACGCAGGATCGCAGACGATCTCGCCCGGCTTTGGCCTCACACACTCCACGATCGTGTCAACGACTGGCCTTGGCGTGAAGTACTGCCCGGCGCCGCTCTTAGTGTCGCGTGCGTTCTTCTCGAGCAGCCCTTCGTATGCGTCGCCCTTGAGGTCGGTGGAGAGACCACTCCACTCCATCGCGCCGATCAAGTCGGTGATGAGGAGCCGCAGCTTACGCGGATCGCGAATCTTGTTCTTCGCATTCCTGAAGATTACGCCCAGCATCCCGTCGCGCCGGCCTAGCTCCAGCAGTACACTGCTATAGTGCTCATGCATCGCCGCAGCGCTCAATCCGGTGAGCGACTGCCAGCTATACTCGAACGGGACGGTTGCATCATTGCGCTCATCCGCGAGCTTCAGAAACAACAAATACGTGAGCTGCTCAACGTAATCAGGGTACGAAAGCCCGTCGTCACGAAGTACGTTGCAGTACTGCCAAAGCTTCCGTACCAGTGCGCCGGAGTCGGCGCGCTCATCTTCTATGATTTCTACTGTCATGCCGCCACTTTCAGAACGATGTCGCGTACCCACCAAATCTCGTGTTTGAAGGACTCCACGTAGACCCGGGCCGCCGCCGAATAAACTTCCTCACGATCGATTGCTTTGACAAGATCACGAACAGCGTCGAGAAATGCGTTGCTCGCAGCATGTAGCTCGCCGTAGTCACCCGGCGCTTCGCGTACACCTCGTTCAACCAAGCGCGATATGTTGTTGTATAGCCTCACGCGGTCGTCGCGAAACTTCGGCCAGTTCAAATGAAGGTAGATCCGGCTTGCTTCAAACTTCATCTCCGGGATCTGCTTGCCTTTGAACTCGGGCGAGAGGTCAACCTCGCCGTTCGGCTTGAACGAAAGCAGCGCCGGATCACGAGGGTCAGTTGGATCGAGTAGCGCGGGAATCTCTCGCCGCAAGTCGTCCTCGGGACGACGCGCACGTTGCGCAGGATTGACCAGCGGAAAGTGGGTGGCCTTGCCGCCGGTTTCGCCGGTCTCCGGATTAATACGGAGCCGGTTCGCTCGATGACAGCTGAGGCGCAGGTTGGTCCATTCGAAAGCTAGCCAATAGTAACCGGGGTGATCGCGATCTTCGTAGACAGCCGATTTCGGCCTGAAGTGATCGACGTCGTCGTCGGTACCGGAGTTCTTACATTCGACATACCAGCACTTGCCATGTGAGAAGGCATCGAACCCGGCGCGAAACGCGACCCATCTTGGACGGAACTTCTCGATCAATTCCGAACGCCGGACAGGATCTCCTTCGCTGAGCACGGCCTCCGCTGCCGCTTGGAGGTCAGGGATGAGATGCGCTACACGAGGTTTCAGCTGCTCTAGGTCAATGAAGCGCATCAGGTCATCCCCCGCTCACGCCGCAGTTGCGTCACGATCTCGTTAGCCAGAGCAGCGCGCTGGCGGCGCTGCTCATCAGTCAATTGCACAGCATCGGTCCAGCTCGGATCTTCGCGCTCGGTCCACGCTCGAACAAACAATTCATACAGCGGATCGCGAATGGTGGACGCGAATCCTCGCCCCCGCAGCCGCTCTTTAATTTGCTTCAGTTCGAGCTCTTCGTCAGATGAAAGGTCCGACTTCATCGCCAGGATACGCTGGCGGTCGAGGTCCTGCTGTGTCTCGGCATCGAGCGTGCTGCGGAGGCGAAACAAATCGCTCGTCAGAATGGCTGCGACTCCCATTCCGCGCGGGTCTTGGTCCGGAGTTTCGACAATTACATTCGCGGAGGAATCACGACGAAAGATCCTGACCTGCGACCGCTCAAGGCCGGCGAACACCAAGGGATCGTGCGTCGACATGACGATGTGACACGTTTCATTGTTCTGGATGAATCGGTTCAGAAAGTCGAGGTATTGCGTGCTCCACGCTGGGTTGAGATGTGTATCTGGTTCATCGAGCAAAAACAGGGCTTCGTCGCGGGCGGTGAAGCGCAGGAGTCCGAGCACTAGCAACAGCTGTTGCTCGCCCTCACTCAAATCGCGATACGTAACCGGCCGGCCTCCTGCCTCGGGCGTCATTCGAACGCGGGTGCGTACCTCACCTAACAACTTTGACAGGTGTGTGCTCTCCAATGCGGTGAAGAACGCGTACTGGTCGTTGTAGGACTGATATACGCGTGCGAGCGCCTCCGGTGTTGGCAGGAAGAGGTAGAGACTCTCGACGGACGGGTTCTTGGTGAGATCCAGCGCGATCCGCCGGTCCATGCGCGCCGGCAACAGTGCTTCCTCGTACAAGCAGCTGAGAAAGTTGCGGACGTCACCTTCTGCATTCCAGAAGCGTGGATCGCCTCCGCTCCGCCGCCAAGGCGGCCGCTTCAGCGCAAACAGGACGCTGTCAAGGCCTTCAATCTGAAGATGTTCGCGAAGAAACGCCTGGTCGCTGTCCGACTCGAGCCCCGGGGCCATGAAAAAAGCGAGCAGAGCGAATTGGCCCGTGGACGGTCTGCGCGTAGAACAGGCGGCGCAGCGAGTTCGGATCGATGACGCTGGCACCACGCGATGCTAAAACTGCTCGACATCTTCGGTTGAGTCGCGGTCGTATCCAGCTCGTGAGAAGAGGTCAGGCAGTGGCAACGATCCTCCTGCTTCCCGTAGTACCGTTGCCAGAGGACGCTTCCGAGTGATGTTCGCTTTTGACGACGCGCGCCTGGTTTTGCTCACCGGCTGTTCTCCTCGCACGCGATTAGGGCGGGTGGGAAGGATCGGGCGATCGCTCGGAGGCGGCCCCAACCTCTTCAGAAGTGCCGCGGCCGCCTCGTCATTCGGGTTTTGAGGCACGAGCGCGCCAGCTACTGCGGCAGCCAGAATCTCAGCCTCCATGGAGGGCAATTTGTCGAGCGATGCAGCGATTGCCGCTCCTTGCGCCGCACACGCTTTAAGTCGCCTCGCAGCTTCTGCTGCAATACGTTGCTGCGTTGTGAAGGGCGGAAGCTGAAAAGGCATAGTCGCGAACCGCTGTAACCCCAGATGGGCAATGTTTGTCGACCACTGCGCGCGACGCTGAAACGCTCCAGCGTGCAGGTAATGCCTGAACACAAGCAGCGCATAGTCCGGGTCGACGAACGCGTGCGCGCGAAAGCGGATCAACGTGTTCTGAAAGCAGACACCATCGATCTCGCCGCGATACATGGCGGGTCTGCCAACCAGCTCCGGACTTTGTCCTTCGTTCAGCAGAATATCGCCGGGCTGGAGTTTGTAGGTCAGGTACTCCTCGTCCGAGAAATGCATCAACTTCACGTCGGAAACGTCGATGCGGTCCTCGAAGACGTTCGCGACGCGCAGGTATGGCCGTTTCTTAGGTCCTCGCTCTTCGGCTGGTGAAAGTTGCTTTCCAAGCCTGACCTCCCCGACGTTGCCGACGGTTTCCCAAGTCCAACCCTGCGGGAGTGGGGGTGCCGATGCTTTATCAGCTTCTTTGAACAGACCGCCTTGAACTTGCGCCGCTGCAGCGCTTGCGAGAGATGCCGGACGGCCATCTGGGACGTCAGCGTCGCTTCCGGTCAGCAGCGTACCGTCCGCAGCGGCCGCGAGAATTTCCCGTTCCTGCTCCCGCGTGCGCTGGAGTGCGGATTCGAGAGACGCGCGGGCGCCTTTCAGATCGGCCAGACGACGCTGCACCTCGGTAGCGATTCGTCTCTGCTCCTCGAGTGGCGGTACAGGCAGTGGCAAGCCAGAAAATCGGGCACCGCCCAAATGTTGGATTCCGACTCCCCGTGCCGCGGCAGCGAAGATCCCGGCGACGCTGAAGTGCCGGAATACGACCAGCGCATAGTCGGGTGTAACCGCGTGCGGACGGAAACGTATGACAGTGTTTTGATAGCAGCAGGTTGGGAGTTCGTTGCGCCACATAGCAGCACGACCGACTTGTGTGGCGCTGCCGGATGCTTCCGCAAGCACGATATCGCCGTGTTGGAGGCCGAAGATTGCTTGCTCCTCAGGCGTAAAATCCATGTGCAGCACGTTCGTGAGGTCGAGCTCGCCGTTCTTGACGTTTGCCGCTCGCAGGTACGGACTCGACGAAACGCCTGTATGCTTGTCCGGCGAGCGCTGCCTGCCCAAGCGGACAGCTCCCACATCCGCCACCTTCGCGAGCGCCCATCCGACAGGAAGTCCCGTCTGTTCAGTGTCAAAGTCCGTCATCTGCTTGTCGTTACACGACTTAGGTCCGAATTGGCGTTGCCTCACGATTTATGAGTCGGTTGTGTGCTTACGGTACCTATCAGGGCAGCGAGAAGCAACGCCCGAGGGTACCTCGGGGGAGGGCCGGTGTCACGCTGGCAACAGGACGTAGAGTTTCGGTCCCTCTCGTGAGCCTGAAGCGGCGCCGACGGTTCTTTAACTGAAGACATTGAGCCGCTCCACCCCGCGCCCTGCGGCACGACGACGTACGGCGCCTGCTCAGAACAGCAACGCGAAGCGTCTGGAGTGCGGTGGTGAACGAGCCACCGTTTTGGTACGCGCAGCGTTGGGCGGATAGAAAAGCGGCAGCTCGTTCGCCACCGCACTCCAGACGCTTCGCGTTTAAGGCGGTAATGGCTGTGTACGAACTCGCTACTCCCGCTCCCCCTTCGGTGGGATCGGCGTTCCGTAGTCGCGCTGATAGGCCTCACGCATCTGCTCCAGGTGCGGGATGAGATGGGCGTTTTCCGGGTCGCGGACGGCTTCTTCCATCGCGTAGTAGATCTTCATGACGTCCTCGTGGAGGCGCGCGCGCTTCTGGGCGACCATGGTCTGGACGTCTTCGAGGAGCGACTGGATGCCGTCGGTCACGGCTGCCCATTCGAGGTCTTCTTCCGTCTCGACCTCCACACCGTCTGCGGCACGGGTGCGGTGGTCCTCTGACGGACGCGGCGCGGTCCGGTCGAAGGGAGGGAGCGATTTCCGCATCTGCGCGAGGATCTCCAGGATCGGCTCGGCGTCGAGTTTGTCCGGCTTCATGACGTTCTCCTGTCGAAATGATACGGGGGCCAGCTGAAACGGGGCGCCGGCGGCGGCGATGGGACCGAATATGAAAGCGGCGGCTCGGACCGCCGCACTCCATAAAGGCGGTGCGTGCCACCCGCTCTGCGCCGAGTGTCCGGGGCTCGAGCGCGCGGACGAAGCGCATCGGCTCATGGCCTCGACCGAGCACTTTAGGAAGATCGTGCTTGCGATGTCAGGAGCCTGCTGACCTCTCCATAGGACAGCGTCACGCCGGCTCAAATGCTTCCGGAGCAGATTCAAATGCCGGCGAGGTATTTGAGATAGCACCGCGGAGCATTTGCAAATGCTCCGCGAGCCTTTCGCACGACACCGAAAGAGGACAATCAATGCTCCGGCCACCCTTTCGAAGCGCCTTTCGACCTCTCCAGAGGCCATTCCAGCGCTTCTCAAAGCCCGCCGGCCGTCGTGCACGGCGCGGTCGTCACCATTGCAAATGCTCCGGAGGCACAAAGATCTGCTCCGGGAGCATTTGAGATAGCGGCGCGAGGCATTTGAGGTAGCGCCCAGGAGCATTTGAGGGAGCGGTACCGGGCATTTGAGAAAGTGACGGCGAGCATTTGAGATAGCCCCAGGAGCATTTGAGATAGCACTCGGCAGCATTTGAGATAGCGCCCGGAAGCATTTGAGATCACGACGGCGAGCATCTGGATGACGTCACCGTCGCGCCGAACGGGGACACGAGGTCCGTCGACGGGGTGCATTCCAGTTCGGCAAGGGCGAGGAGGTCGGAGAGGCGGCAGTCTTCGCGGATGAGGAGCTCGATGCCGGCTTTGTGGCGGCGGTGGAGGATGTCCGGGGCGTTTTTCATGGTGGTCACGGCGGCGTCTTTGGTGACTCTGGGGCGGAGGGTGGGATGGGCGTGGCTCGTTGCTCGTTCGGGGGGCTGCAGGGCGCTGCGGCGGACCCGGTTTTTTCGGGCGACGGTTTGAACGATCTTCGTTTCTCTGTTGTTGGGGAGGAAGTAGATCGCTTTGACGCTGTCTCGCTGCTGGCCGATGCGGTGGGCGCGGCCGTTGCGCTGGTCGAGCTTTACGGGGTTCCAGGGGATGTCGTAGTGGACGATCACGCCGGCCCGCTGCAGGTTCAGGCCCTCGGCGGCCATGTCGGTAGAGACGACGACGTCGACCTTTCCCTCGATGAAGGCGCGCAGGACGGCGTCTCGGGTGCGCTCTCTGGAGGTGATGAGGGCTGAGCCTTTGAGGTGGGCGTGGAGGTCGCGGGCGGTGGCGATGGAGCCGGTGAAGATGAGGGTCGGCTCCCTGTTGACGGCGTTGAATGTGTCGAGGGTATCGAGGAGGAGCGTGCGTTTGGTGCAGGGCGAAGCGCGGGCGAGCTCGATCAGGGCGTCGAGGCGTTGCAGCTCTTCGCGGATCGCTTGCGGGTCGGCGTCACCCGGTGGCGCGAAGAGGTCCCAGAAGAGGACCTCCTGGAAGGCGTCGCGCTCTTCTTCGTGCGCGAAGGCGCGGCGGTACTCGCTCTTCGGCAGCGTGCGTCCGGCGGCCACGGCGGCGAGGGCGCGGTCGTAGAAGCGCTTCTGGCGGCGCAGGGAGTCGATGAAGGCGGCCTCGCTCGATTCGAGACGGCGGCGCAGGAACCACGGGACCTGCAGCTCGTCGATGCCGGGGGCGTCGAGCACGGGATGGCGGATGACGCGCCGCTCCAGATCGCCGAACTGCAGCTCGTCGGGGAGGACGCTGCGATCGCGGCGGATGACCAGGGCACCGACGATGGCGGCGATCAGGCCGGGGTCGCGCGTGGCGAAGGCGACGTCGATGGAGGGGACGCCGGCATCGCGCAGGAGGTCGTCGCGGGCGATGAGGCGGATCAGTGCTTCCAAGTCCGCCAGCCCGTTGCAGACCGGCGTAGCGGTGACGAGCAGGACGCATGCGCCGGCGGTGCGTCTGGCCAGCGCGGCATACCGCCGCGTGCGCGGGTTGCGGAAGGCATGGGCTTCGTCGACGACGACGACGCGCTCGCGCGGCTCGGCGACGAAGCGGTCGTGGACGAGGGCGTCGTGGGTGAGGACGTTGGCCCGGACGTCGAAGCGCGCCAGGGTCTCGAGCCACTGTCCGACCAGCGCCGCGGGGACGATGAGGTCGGCCTCGTCGAAGCGGCGCATGACTTCCGCGGCCACGAACGACTTGCCGAGGCCGACGTCGTCCGCGAGGAGGACGCCGCGCCGCGTGCGGAGCAGTTCCAGCGCGCGGGCCACGGCATCATTCTGATGCGCGGCCAGGCAGGACGCGCTCATTGGAGCCACCAAAGGAGACGACGGGAGGCCTCCGGCGGGCCGGTGCGACCGGCGGCGCTGATTGAGCCCATGTCATCGCGCAAACACGTGTTTCGTCGACAGGCGTGCATCCTGGCTAGGCCAATCAGCGCTGCCGGTCGCACCGTCCCGCCGGAGGCCCCTCGTCGTCTCCGTTCGGGGTTGCAATGAATGCGTTCTGCTTCGCACCGAGTCTTCGGTCGAGAAATGCGCGCAACGTCTCCAGCTCGTCGGGCGCGACGCCGTAGAGGCGAGCCACGGCGGCGTCGAGCTCCGCCATGACGTCGCTGCCGCGCCAGGCCCGCCGTCCGAGGCGGAGCAGGCGGTCGTACTCAGGGGCCACGTCCGGGAACGGCAGGGCGGCGACGGTGCGGCCGAAGTAGCGGTAGTGCGCGTCCTTGGCGCGCTCGGCCACGCACACCAGCAGCGCGCCGGCGATGGTGGAGTTGAGGATCGCGGCGATGACGTAGGCCTCGTCGAGCGTGGCGGCGTCGAGGGCGTAGAGGGTCTGGTTCGGGATCAGCGGGAGCGGCTGCCGGTCGATGTGGACGACGTCCGGCAGCACGGCCGCGGCCATGCCGCGGGAGAGGTCTTTCCAGGCCACCTTGATCCCGACGTGCTCCGGCTTGACGAACGAGAGGCGGAAGTCGCGCGGCTCCATCCCCCGCGCCGCGGCCAGCTTCTGCAGCCAGGCCGGCGGCTTCTTGAAACCCCGCGGCGGCGGCCAGAGCATCCACCGCGACTCCGTGACGCTCCAGCGCTGCAGGTCGCGCCCGCGCACGCAGCGGCAGACGAATGCCAGCGGGATGCGCAGGCCGTCCGTCGTGACGAGGTGCCCCCCGGAGACATGTTTCGCGTCGAGAAAGAAGCCGCGGTTGTCGCCCGTCTTCACGCCCATGAACGGCTTGCGGTGGAGGACCGCGGCCAGCGGTTCGTGCCGCTCGCGCAGGCGCTGGAGGATGGCGGCGACGTCCGGCGGGAGGAGGGCCCATTCGGAGCCGATCGTGGTGAGGCGGTCTTCGGGTCGTCGAGTCGTCGAGTCGTCGAGCGGAGATTCCTCGACGACTCGTTGACTGGCCGACCGGGCGGCTTGCCTCAGCACGATGCCCAGCGGGAACGTGTCGGCCTCGAACCACTTCTTCCGGCGCGGGTCGTCGCTCCAGTCTTCGATGGAGACGACACGGCCCTCCGCGGCGCGGCGCAGGGGGGCGGCGTAGGCGGCGTTGAGGATCTTGGCGGGCATGAGCAGGGCGATGACGCCGCCGGGGGCGGCCAGTTGCTGGGCGCGCTCGAAGAAGGCCACGGAGAGGTCGGGCTGGTGGAAGGCGGTGCCGCCGCCCTGTTTCGACGTGCCGCCGCGGAAGAGGGCGTAGCGATCGGCGAGCATGCGTCTGATGCGGGGGTCGATGCGGGCGTTGCGCACCCATGGCGGGTTGCCGGCCACGACGTCGAAGCCGCCGGCGGCCATGACCGGCGCGAAGTGGACGTCGAAGGAGAAGAAGTCGAGCGAGCCGTCCTCGACGCGCTCCAGCATGCGCTTCGACTCGGCGATGCGCTGCTGCAGCTCGCGGCAGCGCTCGGCGTCGAGGAGGCTGGTGCGGCCGAAGAGATCGCGCTGCGGCGTGCAGGCGAGCTGCAGCTCGCGCTCGGCGTCGTCGACCGTGCGCGCCAGGAGCTCGGAGGCCAGGCGCTGGTCGTTGCCGCGAATGATGCGGTAGAGGGCCGGCCGCTGGGCGAACGGCGCGGAGCGGTAGCGCTCTAGGAGGTCGCGCTGCGCGCGCAGGGCGTGCAGCCAGTCGCGGTAGATGTCCATGCGCCCGTCGCGGAGAAAGTCGGTCGGGCTGAGGAGGGAGTTGCCCTGGAGAATGTTGCGGTCGAGGTTCGGCAGCGGCTCGATGGTCTCAAGCGTGGCGTCGCTGCCGGAGACGATGGCCAGCCAGAGGCGCAGTTCGCAGAGCCGCACGGCCTCGGGTTTGAGGTCGACGCCGTAGAGCGAGTTGGCGATGACGCGGCGGCGGAGATCGCGGGGGACGCCATCGGGACTGAGGCCGCGCCAGAGGCGCTCGATGACGCCCAGCGCGGAGAGGAGGAACGCGCCGGAGCCGCAGGCGGGATCGAGGATGGTGATGCGCTGCAACCGGGCCAGCCGTTCCTCCGGGCCGGCGTCGCCGAGCCACTCGGTGATGGCGCGCTCGGCGAGGACGTCGACCACTTCTTTGGGCGTGTAGAAGCTGCCGCTGGCGGCGCGCTCGCCGGAGGCCATGAGCGACTCGAAGACGCGGCCGAGCATCTCCGGGTCGATGTGCGTCCCGGCGGCGCCGCTCCCGGTGTTGCATTCGGCAAGGCGGAAGTCGAAGCGCTCGAAGACGTCCTCCAGCACGCGCTGCATCAGCTCGTTCGGCAGGTGGAGGTCGGCGTGGCGCTGCTCGAACGGGGAGGGCTCGAAGAGTCCGCCGTTGAGATACGGCACACGTCCGAGCTTGCGGGCCTGCAGGGTGCGCTCGGAGAGCGGCGTGTTGAGGCAGCCGAAGAAAAGCGGCAGCAGAATGCCGGAGAAGAACTCGCGGCCGCGGCGGACTTCATGCTCGAGGCGGTCGACGAGGAAGCGCCGCTCGCCGCCCAGCCACCCTTTCTCCTGGACGAAGGAGAGGAAGAGCAACCGCGACAGAATGAGCAGCGCCTCGCCGTCGACGGCCGTGCGCTCCTCTTCCGGAAAGGCCTCCGCCAGCTCTGCGGCGACGTCGCGCACGGCGGCGCGGAAACGGTGAAAGAATTCGCGCGTGACCTGCTCGCGGTCGAGGGCGCGGTCGAAGATGCGCGGCAGCGATTCTTCGTCCTCGCCGCGGGCCAGGAGGTTGAGGCGGTCCAGCGCGTGCGTGGTGGGATGGGCGAGGTGGACGTCGAGACGGCGGAGGGTGCGGCCGGCGGAGAGGTCGAAGATCGACAGCGATTCATCGGCGCAATAGACGACGGCTGATTTGGTGAGCTGATTGTATTGTCCGTAGATGCGCATGAATTCTGCGATCGATTCTTCGTGCACATTACCGCTCAATAAAAAGAGATCGAAGCGGCGGAGGCGGGAGACGAGGCGGAGGCGCGTGTCCCCATTCCACGGCAGGCTCACGCCGCCGCGGCGCCACTCGTGCGGGTCGCATTCGACGGGCGCGATCGGATAGCCGAGGTGGCGGAGGAGGTCGAGCGCGCCCTCGTCGCCGGTATATTGTCGGAGAGTGGCGGCGGTCAGCATGGGCGCCTCCGGCCGTCAGGGCGCAGTGAGCAGAGGGCAGAGCGCAGGAGCCGTCGTGTCCTGCGCCCCGCGCCCTGCCCCCTGCGCCCTCTCCGAAAATGATCCGCTGGTCCTACCTCAAACGCATCCTCGCCGGCGCGGTGTTCGGGCTGTACATGGCCCATCTGCTGTACTTTCTGAACCCGCAGGTGGAGATCACGGCCGGGCGCCTGGCGCTGGTGACGCTGGTCTACGGCCTCACCTGCGGCCTGCTGTTCGGCAGCGCGCTGTGGCTGCTGCGCCTGCTGCGGGTGCGCCTCTTCGGCAAGCCGGACGCGTACCGGACGCACGGCTTCGGCTTCGTCGTGTTCGCGGCGTTCGTGTCGTCGTTCATCTACTGGATGCACCTGAACCTGGTGGAGATCTACCTGCCGCGGGGGGCGGTGCGCATCCTGTCGAAGGCGACGAACGTCATCACGGTGACGGCGTTCGTGCTGCTGGCGCTGTGGGTGCTGCAGCGCAACGCGGACCGGCGCACGTCGCGGGCGATCTTCGTGGCCGGGGTGATCCTGATCGCCATCTCGGCGGTGTTCCTCTACCAGCGCCGGGAGAGCTATCGCGTGGAGCGGAAGGACGTGGTGGTGGCCAGCATCGGGGCGGTGGCGGGACACCGGCCGGTGCTGCTGGTGGCGGTGCGCAATCTGCCGTACGACTGGATCGTGACGATGAAGGGCGAGGGCATCCTCCCCTTCTTCACGCGGGCCACGGAGAGCGCGTATTTCACGCGCCTGGAGCCGTTCCGCACGTCGAGTGCGAAGTCGCTGTGGGCCTCGCTGGCCACCGGGAAGCTCCCCTACCGGCACCGCGTGACGGGACGCTTCTCGTACCGGACGCCGCTCAACCGCGAGGAGCCGTTCCTGCTGCTGCCGTACGGCGTCGGCTTCCGCGCCTGGGGCCTCATCCCGCCGGTGGAGCGGATCTCCGCGCCGCTCCCCGCCGGCGAGGCATTGCCGGTCTGGGCGCTGTTCGAGCGGCTGCAGCTCTCGGCGCGCGTGGCGAAGTGGCCGTCGGTGGCCACCCCCGCGGTCCCGCCGTCGCAGGCCGCCGCGATCGCGCCGCGCTTCGCCGCCACCGGCAGCGCCCGCGACCGCGTCGTGTCGTCGCTGGCCGGCGATCTCGGCGCCCTGGCCGCGGTCCGCGGCGACACGGCCCTGACCGCGGTGGCCCTCGAGGGTCTCGAGGCCGCGCAGCGCGCGCTGCACATCTATCTCAATGAGCTCCCCCCCACCGGCACGATCAAGGGCGACGCAATGCGCGCCTACGCCCAGCAACTGGACCGCGCCCTCGGCCAGGTGGCCGCTCAGCATCCGGAGCACCTGCTGGTGATCTGCGCCCCTTCCGGCGTCGTGCCTCCGGAGCTCCCCGCCAACGCGTTCGCGCTGGCCCGCAACGAGCTGGCGGCATCGGACCCCGGCGCGGACGACGGGTTTCTCCTGGTGATCGGCCCTGTGGCCGAGCACCGCCGCAATCCGCAACCGGCCTATGTGGTGGACGTGGTGCCGACGCTGCTCTTCGCGGCCGGCCTCCCGGTCGGCCGCGACATGGACGGCCGCGTAATCACGGACGCGTTCACGGAACAGATGCTCCGCGCGTCTTCCCTCTCGGCGATCCAGACCTACGAGGCGGAACGAGTGGTGGTGCGCCGCTCGGCACCCTAGTCGGCCACCGCCCGAGGACGACGAGGGGCCTCCGGCGGGCCGGTACGACCGGCAGCGCTTGTTGCTGCGCTCCCGCACACTCTCTGGACAAACACGTTCGTGCCGGAAGCGTCCATCAGCGCAGCAACCAGCGCTGCCGGTCGTACCGGCCCGCCGGAGGCCTCCCGTCGTCCCCGGGCGGTAGCAAGCACGGCTCAGGCGATCCATTTCTTGGTCCTCGGTTCGTAGCGCAGCGTGCGAATCTTGGCGGACGCGCCGTAGACGCGGACGCACCAGAGATCGCCGTAGCCGTTCGTGATGTAGATCGTGCCGGGGGTCGACTCGCCGATCGGCGAGAACGAACAGATCGTCGAGTTGTTGAACGTCACGGCCGACTTCACCGGATCGCCATCGGCGTCTTTCACCGGGACGTCGAGCAGACCGATCGTCACATTGCGCGCCTGGGGGAACACGACGCTCGGCGTGGTGAGACGCTTGTCCGTGCCCTTCTTGATGTCGTCGTTGCGGACGCCGTCGCCGTCGCCGTCCTCGTAGGTCGTAAAGTGCCACTGGCCGGCCAGCTCCTCGAACTTGAGACCGGTGTACTTGCCGCGGGTGAGCGCGCGCATGCGCACCAGGTGGAAGGTCGAGCGGAGCTCGCCGACCGCGGCGCGGAGGGCCATGCGGTTGCGCATCCGGTGGAAGTTCGGGAGGGAGATGGCCGCGATCATCCCGATGATGGCCACGACCAGGAGGAGCTCGATGAGGGTATAGCCGCTGCGTTTGCGCACACGAATCTCCTTTCGGTTGGAGGGGCAGAGGGCAGGGCGCGGGGCAGGAGGGATGGCACTCCTGCCCGCCCCTCCCCCGCTGCGCCCTGACTCGCTGAGATCGGGGCCGCCGCGCCGCGCGGCGGCCCCGGGTGGGATGGGGGGGAGGCGGCGCCTTGCGGCGCCGGGGAGGAGGGATTACTTCGCGCGCGGCTTGCGCGGACTCTTGACCTTGGTCGAGAGAGTGGTGGCGCCGGAGACGGCGACGTAGGGCTGCATGAGCTCGAAGGTCTTGGCGCCGATGCCTTTCACTTGCATCAGGTCCGCGGCCTTCTTGAAGGGGCCGTGCTCCTTGCGGTAATCGATGATCCGCTGCGCGCCCTTTTCGCCGACGCGCGGCAGGAGGGCCAGCTCGGTGGCGGAGGCGTTGTTGATGTTGACGACGCCCGCGGCGGCGTTGGCGCCGCCTTCGGTGCCGCCGGCTTCCGTGTCGGCCATCGCGACCGTGGCGATGGCGGTCAGGAGGAGAGCAAACGTGAGGATGTGGAGGGACTTCCGCATGGGGTCTTTACCCTTTCTTTCTTGGTTCAGTGGTTTGTTGGGGTCAGGTTTCGGGCTGATTGGTTTTGGCTGTTTGTTCTGGTGTTCACCACACTGATTTCCGGGTCTTGGCGACCGCTTTCCGTTTCGCGTCGTCTTTCGTTCTCCTCTTGACCACCTTCCTTTCGCCGGAGACAGAGTTCAAGCGGACCGCCACCCGGTAAAAGCTGGCAAGTTGCTGATGGAACGCGAGTTAGTCGATTGGCGCACTGCCAGCGATGTCCAAATCGCGAGCGCGTCCAGGCGGGATGCAAAAGATTTTGCGTTTGCCGGCGTAAGGGGACGACCGGAGGCTCCGGCGGACGGCGCTTACAATGCCCACATGAGCGATTTCACAGTCGACGTTGAACGCGAAACGGACGGCCGGTGGATCGGAGAGGTGCCAGAGCTCCCCGGCGTGCTCGTTTACGGCGGGTCGCGGGACGAGGCGGTGGCGAAGGCGAAAGCGCTTGCGTTTCGTGTGCTGGCCGACCGGAATGACGAAGAGGCCTCCGGCGAGCCGGTGCGGCCGGCAGCGCTTGTCGAGCAGATGCCGTCGCGCAAAGCGTGATTCAGGCGACAGGCGTACCGTCAGGCTAGGCCGACCAGCGCTGCCGGTCGCACCGGCTCGCCGGAGGCCCCCCGGTCGCTCTTCGAATCTGCGCTACACTTTCCGCAGGCGCCGATGAAGGAAAAGCGGGAGATCTATCGCTTCCTCCATGTCACTCCCAGGCGCATCTTCGAGCAGCTCGATCAGTACGTCGTCGGGCAGCGGCACGCGAAGGAAGTCCTGGCCATCGCGGCGTACAACCACCTCAAGCGCATCGAGTACCTGAAGTTCGGCGGCGAGGTCTCCATCCGCAAGTCGAACATCCTGATGATCGGGCCGTCGGGCAGCGGCAAGACCTACCTGGCGCGGACGCTGGCGAAGATCCTGGACGTCCCGTTCGCATACAACGACGCCACCGCGTTCACGGAGGCCGGGTACTACGGGGAAGACGTGGAAGTGGCCATCGGGAGGCTGCTCCATGCCACCAGCCAGAACGTCGACGCGGCGGAGAACGGCATCGTCTTCATCGACGAGATCGACAAGATCGCGCGGCGCGGCGGCGGCGCGCGCACCGGCTCGAGCCAGCGCGACATCGGCGGCGAGGGGGTGCAGCAGTCGCTGCTGAAGATCCTGGAAGGCGAGAAGCTGTTCGTGCCGATGAACGTCACGGCGCACTGGAACAAGTACGACTACGTGGAGATCGACATCTCCAACATTCTCTTCATCTGCGCCGGCTCGTTCTCGGACATGGAGGAAGCGAGCGACGGCCGCAGCGTGGGCTTCTTCGAGAGCGCCGAGCCGCCGCGGCACGGGGTGACCTCCGAGGATCTGGTGAAGTACGGCTTCCTCCCCGAGCTCCTGGGGCGCCTGCCGGTGCGCGTGGAACTGCAGGAGCTGGCGCCAGCGGATCTCGTAGCGATCCTCACGGAGCCGCGCGAGGCGATGATCCCTGAGTATCAGCGGCTCTGCGCACTGGACCAGATCCAGCTGGAGTTCAGCCGCGAGGCGCTCTTCGCCATCGCCCACGCCGCCCTCAAGCAACACCTCGGCGCCCGCGCGCTGCGCGCCATCCTCGAGAAGGTCCTCCACCCGATCCTCTTCGTCGGCCCCGAACGCGCCGGCGAACGCATCGTCGTCGAAGCCGACGACGTCCTGCGCGTGACGTCCTGAGCAGGGCGCTCTCGCTGCGGCCGGCGAAAGGGAACGACGAGGGGCCTCCGGCGGGCCGGTGCGACCGGCAGCGCTGCATAGCCTAGCCAGGATGCACGCCTGTCGACGAAACACGTGTTTGCGCGGCGACATGGGCTCGATCAGCGCTGCCGGTCGCACCGGCCCGCCGGAGGCCTCCCGTCGTTCCCGGCGTCGGTTAGACTGCGCGCACACATGCAGACGATCGGAATCGCCGCGAAGGTCACCGCGCCGGAAGCGCTGGCGTACGCCACGCAGATCGCGAACGAATTGCAGGCGAAGGGGCTGTCGGTCATCTTCGACGATGAGACCGCGGCGCTCGTCGACGGCAAATTCGCGACGCAGCCCAAGTCCCAACTCGGCCGGCACAGCGACCTCCTCATCACCTTCGGCGGCGACGGCACCCTGCTCTCCGTCGCCCGGCACGCGCCCGACCACGTCCCCATCCTCGGCGTGAACATGGGTACGCTCGGCTTCCTCACCGAGATCCGCGTCGAAGAGCTGCCGAACGTTCTCGCGCGCGTGCTCGACGGCGACTACGAGGTCGAGCCGCGCGTCACGTTCACCGTCAGCGTGAGCGGTCCCGAGCGCGACGCCGGCAAGCGCTATCGCGTCCTGAACGACGTCGCCATCAACAAGAGTGCCGTGGCCCGGATCATCGAGATGCGCGTCAGCGTGGCGGGGCTCTTCGTCTCCACGTTCCGAGGCGACGGCATGATCATCGCCACGCCCACCGGCTCCACCGGCTACAACCTCTCCGCCGGCGGGCCGATCATCTACCCCACCATGGGTGCCGTGCTGATCACGCCGATCTGCCCCCACATGCTCACCAACCGCCCGCTCGTCCTTCCCGACGAGCTGGACATCGAAGTCAGCCTCGTCACTCCCGACGCGAAAGACATCTTCCTCACGCTCGACGGCCAGGAAGGATTCGAGATCAGCGATCGCGACCGGGTCTGCGTGCGCAAATCCGAAGAGCGAGTACTCTTAGTGCAGTCGCCGGACAAGAATTACTTCGACGTTCTCCGCAACAAGCTGAAATGGGGCGAAGGATGAGAGTCGCATTCATGGTCGGGGCGTTACTGATCGCAGGGAGTCTCGCTGCCGAACCGATTTACCTCGACGCGATCATGGAGATGCAGCTGGCCGAGCTGCAGCAGCAGTTTCCGACCCTGCGGAAGGAAGGCTGCTACCGCATCGGCGCCGACCGGTTTCTCCTGATCGAGATCGAGAAGAAAGACCAGAAGCCGGGGCGCGTCGTGCTGTCGTCGGTAGCGCCCTGCCGGCGCCCCGAGGACACGCCGGTGGCGCTCGACATCCGTCATCGCAAAGAGATCGACCTCGGCTCGAGATCGCTGGAAGTGCTCGAGAAAATGAAGCGTCCCGACGCCTCGGCGCCGCCCGACGGCGCGCTGCGCAAGTTCGGCGATACGGAGTACTTTTACATCTGCCGGGTGAGCGAGGGATGCGCGCGGCACACGAGCGTGTTCATGCGCGCCGGCGTGGTCAGCGCAATCGCGGAGTGGTACTCGGAGTAGGGGAAGAGTCCGTCACCTAGCGCAGCGACGCTTCGTACGTCGCGCGCACCGCAGCCACGTAGGCGCGGGTCTCGCGATACGGCGGCACTCCGCGATGCTTCTGCACCGCGCCCGGGCCGGCGTTGTAGGCGGCCAGCGTCAGGTCGAGATCGCCGTCGAACGTGTCGAGCAGCGTGCGCAGGTAGCGCGTGCCGCCGAAGATGTTCTCGCGCGCGTCGAAAACGTTCCGCACGCCGAGGTACTGCGCGGTGGCGGGCATGAGCTGCATGATGCCGCAGGCGCCCTTGTTCGACATCGCGCGGGAGTTGAAGGCCGACTCGCGTCGGGCGACGGCGGCCACGAGGCGCGGGTCGACGCCGTGCGTGCGGGCGGCGTCGTGGATGGCGGCGGTGAGCTCCTGAGGGACTTTCGCGGAGCCGCGCGAGTCGTAGACCGCGCCGCCGAATGCGCGCGTGGTGAGGACGCGGGTGCTGCGCAGCGTGAAGAGGGCCTCGCGGATGTCGCCGAAGAAACGGTAGGCGGTGATGGAGCGGCTGTCGTTGGTGACGACGACCTTGCCGCCTTTCTTCAGCTTCGCGTTCGGAACGGCGGACGCGGTAAAGCGACGCTCGTCCGCGCCGGCTGTCGCTGCGAAGAGCAGCGTGACCGCGATCACATTCCTGATTTTCATGAGGCAATCACGGAACCGGGGTCTCGCGTGTAGCATTCCGCGCATGCGATTGATTGCAGCAATCCTTTTCACCGCTCTGTTTGCCTGCGCTCCGGCGCACCGGCAGACCGCAGAAAGCGTGCCCATGTCGAATGAAACCGGAACGATCTACATCGGCGGCACCGTGCTCATCGGGCCCGACCAGACGCCGCACAAGAACTATGGCGTGTATGCCGAAGGCGGCGTCATCCGCGAAGTCGGCCCCGCGGCCGACCTGCAGCGCGCGCATCCCGGCACGAATGTCGTGGCCGTGCTGGACGGTACGATCCTGCCCGGCCTCACTGACGCGCACGGCCACCTCTACGGCCTCGGCCTCACGGTCGACACCGTCAATCTCGTCAACACGCAGTCGTTCGACGAGATCCTGACGCGCGTCAAAGAGCGCGCCGCCGCGACGCCGCGCGGCCAGTGGATCCTCGGCCGCGGCTGGGACCAGAACGACTGGCCGGTGAAGGAGTTCCCGACCGCGTCCATGCTCGACGCGGCCGTGCCCGATCATCCCGTCTTCCTCCGCCGCATCGACGGCCACGCCGCGGTCGTGAACACGGCCGGGCTGCGTGCCGCCGGGATCACGTCCGCGACGAAGGATCCCGAGGGCGGGCGCTTGATGCGCGACGCGAGCGGCAATCCGACCGGGACGTTCATCGACGCGGCCATGGACCTCGTCGAAGAGCACATCCCCGCGCCGACGGCGGAGCAGCGCAAGGCGCGCGTGCTCGGCGCGGCGCAGGCCATCGCCGCGACGGGGCTGACCGAGATGCACGACGCCGGCATCGACGGCGCGACGATTACCGCGGTCAAGGAGCTGATCGACGAGAAGCGCTTCCCGATCCGCGTCTACGCCATGCTCGGCGACAACGACGCGCTGCTGCGCCAGTGGTTCGCCGGCGGACCGCTGGTCGACTACGGCGGCCGCCTCACGGTCCGGTCGGTGAAGTTGTACGCCGACGGCGCCCTCGGCAGCCGCGGCGCGGCGCTGCTCGAGCCGTACAGCGACGATCCGGGCAACAGCGGCCTGATGCTGGCGCGGCCGGAGCACATCGAAGACGTGGCCCGCCGCGGACGCGCGGCCGGCTTCCAGATCAACACGCATGCGATCGGCGATCGCGGCGTGCGCAACGTGATCGACGCGTACGCGAAGGCCGGCGTTGCACCCGCGGACCGTTTCCGCGTCGAGCATCTGCAGGTCATAGCGCCGGCGGACGTGCCGCGGCTCATCGAGCGCGGCATCATCGCCTCGATGCAGCCGACGCACGCGACCTCCGACATGTACTGGGCCGAAGCGCGCCTCGGGGCGGAGCGCGCGAAGGGCGCGTACGCGTGGCGCACGATCCTCGACTCGCGCGGCCGCCTCGCCCTCGGTTCCGACTTCCCGGTCGAGGAAGTGAACCCGTTCCTCGGCATCCACGCCGCGGTCACGCGTCAGGACCAGAAGCAGTGGCCTGCCGGCGGCTGGTATCCGTCGCAGCGGCTGACGCTGGCCGAGGCGATCCGCGGCTTCACACTCGACGCGGCGTATGCCGCGTTCGAGGAGAAGACGCGCGGCACGATCGAGCCCGGGAAGCTCGCCGACCTGACGATCGTGGAGGGTGATCTGTTCGCGATGCCGCAGACGGAGCTGTATCGCGCGAAGGTGCGCTACACGGTTGTTGGCGGAGAGATCGTCTTCGGCGCGAAGTAGCCGCTGGAACGTTATGGAGTGCGGCGGCAGGGCCGCCGCACTCCATATAAAGCGGTTACCGGTCGAAGTCGTCGAAGTGAGTCAGCGCGCGGAAGTCCTGGTAGCGCTCGTGGATGTCGGCCAGCGAGATCTCGCGCAGGCGGTCGAGGGAGAACTTCTCCACCGTGAACGACGCCAGCACGCTGCCGAAGATGATGGCGCGGCGGAGCTCGCGGTCGTGGACCTCGCTGCGCGAGGCGAGGTAGCCGAGGAAGCCGCCGGCGAAGGTGTCGCCGGCGCCGGTCGGGTCGAAGACGTTCTCCAGCGGATACGCGGGCGCCGCAAAGACGGCGGTTTTCGTGATCATCAGCACGCCGTACTCGCCGCGCTTGACGACCAGCGTCTGCGGGCCGAGGTCGAGGATCTGGCGGCAGCCTTTGACGAGGTTTGCCTCGTTCGTGAACTGGCGCACCTCGGCCTCGTTGATGATCACCAGGTCCACCTCGCGGATGACGCGCTCGAGCTCCGCGCGCTTGATCGAGATCCACAGGTTCATCGTGTCGAGCGCGACGAGGCGCGGGCGCTCGGCCTGATGCAGCACGTCGCACTGCAGCTCCGGCTGGATGTTGGCCAGGAAGAGCACGTCCGCTTTCTTCTGGCGCTCGTTGAGGCGCGGCGTGAAGTTGGCGAAGACGTTGAGCTGCGTGTCGCGCGTCTTGGCGACGTTGAGGTCGTAGCCGTACTCGCCGCTCCAGAAGAAGGTCTTCTCGCCGGGCACGCGCTGCAGCCCTTCGGTGTTGATCTTGCGGCCTTGGAAGATCGACGCGTCTTCCTCGGTGAAGTCCTCGCCGACGACGGCCACGAGATCGACGTCGGTGAAGAACGAGGCGGCCACGGAGAAGTAGGTCGCGGAGCCGCCGATGCAGCGGTCCACTTTCCCGAACGGGGTCTGAAGTGCGTCGAAGGCGACGCTGCCGACTACGAGGATGGGCATTCGAGTTTTCCTTACGAAATGTATTTGGCGATGATGGGGGCCAGGTCGTCCTTCACCTTCGGCGGGATGGCGCCGCGGTCGGTGAGGAAGGCGAACTGCAGCGCGTTGACGCACGCGCACTCGCGTTTGCGCGACGCGGCGCGGACGATGGAGGTGCGCAGGATGGTCTGGGCCATGGTGGCGTTCGCGCGCAGGTAGCCGAGGATCTGTTCGATGTCGACGTCGTCGTGGTCGGGGTGCCAGCAGTCGTAGTCGGTGACGAGGGCCATCGTGGCGTAGCAGAGCTCCGCCTCGCGCGCCAGCTTGGCCTCGGTGAGGTTGGTCATCCCGATCACGTCCGCGCCCCAGGAGCGGTAGAGGTTCGACTCCGCGCGCGTGGAGAACTGCGGACCCTCCATGCAGACGTACGTCCCGCCGACGTGCACCTTCGCGCCGGCCTCGCGTCCCGCCTCGGCCATGAGGAACGACACGCCGGCGCAGATCGGATCGGCGAAGGCCACGTGGGCGACGAGACCGTTGCCGAAGAACGTATCGGGGCGATGGCGCGTGCGGTCGATGAACTGGTGCGGGAAGACAATGTCGGTCGGCGCGTAGTCCTCTTTCATCGAGCCGACCGCGCTGGCGGAGAGGATCGTGTGCGCGCCGAGAAGCTTGAAGCCGTAGATGTTGGCGCGGTAATTCACCTCGGAAGGCGTAAAACGGTGGCCGCGGCCGTGGCGCGAGAGGAACGCTACGCTGACGCCGTCGATCTCGCCGATCACGTACGGATCGGACGGCGCACCGAACGGCGTCTCGACGGTCCGCTCGAACTGCACGCTGAGGCCCTGCATCTCGTAAAGGCCGGAACCGCCGATGATGCCGATCTGGACGTCACTCATCCTTTGAATCTCCTGACCGCTTCGTCGATGGCGTCGCCGACGCGCTGGGCGAGCTCCACCGCCGCGAGCCCGTCTTCGCCCGACACGATGGGACGCGTCCGGTCGCGCACGCACTGCAGGAAGGCCTCGTTCTCGGCGCGCAGCGGCTCCTTCGTCTCCACCGCGACGCTGAGCGGCTGAATCTCGCGGCCGGAGAGGCGGTAACCCTTCACTTCCTGTTCCTTCGTGTCGACCGAGATGTAGAAGTCGCTGCCGAAGAAGCGCTGCTTGCGCACGCGCTCCTGGGAGACGCGGCTGGCGGTGAGGTTCGCCACCGCGCCGTTCTCCAGTTCGAGGCGCACGTTGGTGATGTCGACCTTGTCGGTGAGCACGGGCACGCCGACGGCGCGGATGTCGACGACGCGCTGCCGGAGCAGCGACAGCACGAGGTTGAGATCGTGGATCATGAGGTCGAGCAGCACGTCGACGTCGAGCGAGCGCGGGACGAACACGCCGAGGCGCTCGGCTTCGAAGTAACGCGTAGCGCGCACGAGGTCCGCGACGGCGACGATGGCCGGGTTGTAGCGCTCCACGTGGCCGACCTGGATCAGGCGGTCGTGTTTCTCCGCGAGCGCGATCAGCTCGCGCGCCTGTTCGGCGGTGGCGGTGATCGGCTTCTCGATCATGACGTCGACGCCCGCTTCGAGCAGTTCGCGGGCGACGTCGAAATGGGCGACGGTGGGCGTGGCCACGACGGCGCAGTCGATCTCCTCCGCCAGCTCGGAGACGCGGAGGAAGCGGCGCAGGCCGAGGGTCGATTCGACTTCGGCGGCGACCCGGTCGTTCGGCTCGACGAAGCCGACCACCTCGGCCTCGGCGATCTCGGTGAGGACGCGCGCGTGCAGGCGGCCGAGGTAGCCGGTGCCGACGACGCCGACGTGCACGGTCATCGGATCACGCCCCGCTTCGACTCGCGGACGAACTCCGCGAAGTAGCGCACCTCGGCGTGGAAGCCGAGCTCCGCCTCGATGCGGTCGACGGCCTCCTGCATGCGCAGCTTCGAGCGCACCAGCAGGCGATAGGCGCGCTGCAGCGCCTCGACCGTCTCCTTCGTGAAGCCTTTGCGCTCGAGGCCGATGGTGTTGATGCCGTACGTCTTGGCGGGACGGTTGCCGACCGTCTTCACGAACGGCAGCACGTCCTGGGTACAAATCGAGCCGCCGCCGATGAAGGCGTGATCGCCGACGCGGCAGAACTGGTGCACCGCCGAGAACGCGCCAATGGTCGAAAAGTCGCCGACGTCCACGTGTCCCGCCAGCGTGGCGTTGTTCGCGAAGATCGTCCCCTCGCCGATGTGGCAGTCGTGGGCCACGTGCGCGTAGGCCATGAAGAAGTTGTGCGAGCCGATGGTCGTGATCGCGCCGCCGCCGGTCGTGCCGCGGTTGATGGTCACGAACTCGCGGAAGACGTTGTCGTTGCCGATGTGGAGCTCCGTCCGCTCGCCTCTGAACTTCAGGTCCTGCGGCTCGGTGCCGATCGACGCCTGGCCGACGAAGCGATTGCGCTCGCCGATCTGGGTCGGACCTTCGATGCGCACGTGCGGGCCGATCACGCTGCCTGCGCCGACGCTCACGTGCGGACCGATGACCGCGTACGCACCGACTGTGACGTCCGGCGCGAGGGTCGCGTCGGGACTGACGATCGCCGTCGCATCGATCACTGCGGCCGCTCCGTCATCACGCTGAGCAGTTCGGCCTCGGCCACGACGACGTCGTTGACCCTGGCCGTCCCGCGTACCTTCACGGTCGTGGCGCGGCGCTGCAGCACGACGCACTCGAGGATGAGCTGGTCGCCGGGAACCACCGGCTTGCGGAAGCGGGCCTTGTCGACGCCGCCGAAGAGGAACAGCTTGCGGTCGCGGTCTTCGATCTCGCGGAGAAAGAGCACCGCCGCGCACTGGGCCATGGCCTCGACGATCAGCACGCCCGGCATCACCGGCGCGCCGGGAAAGTGTCCCTGGAAGAACTGCTCGTTGGCGCTGACGTTCTTGAGGCCGACGATGCGTTTGCCGTCGTCGTCGATCTCCAGGATGCGGTCCACCAGCAGCATCGGGTAGCGATGCGGCAGGAGCTTCATGATCTCCATGATGTTCAACGTAGTCATTTCCTTTTTCCTCGCTGCTGGCGCACGTAGTCGCGCTGGCTGACCGCCGGGATGCCGCGCACCCACACTCCCTCGGGCACGTCATCGAATACGGCGCTCTTCGAAAAGACGCGTGCCCGGTCGCCGATCTTGAGATGCCCCGCAAACCCCGATTGCCCGCCGACCTGCACGTCGTCGCCCAGCTCCGTCGAGCCGGCGATGCCGACCTGCGCGACGAGCAGACAGCGTTTGCCGACGCGCACGTTGTGGCCGATCTGCACCAGGTTGTCGATCTTCGTCCCTTCGCCGATGACCGTCTCGCCGAGCGCGGCGCGGTCGATGGTCGTCCCGGCGCCGATCTCGACGTCGTCCTCGATGCGCACGATGCCGACCTGCGGGATCTTATGGTGCGTGCCTTCGAGCGTGGCGAAGCCGTAGCCGTCCGAGCCGATGACGACGCCGCTGTGGATGATGCAGCGTCGGCCGACCTTGCAGCCGTAGTAGATCGAGACCTGCGGATAGACGATGGTGCCGTCGCCGATGACGGCGTCCGGCTCGACGGTCACGTTCGGATAGAGCACCACATCGTCGCCGATGACGACGTTCTCGCCGATCGACGTGAACGCGCCGACCGCGGCGTTCCGTCCGAGGCGCGCCGACTGTGCGACGGACGCCTGCGGCGAGATGCCGCTCGGGCGCGGACGCTGCGCGAAAAAGCGCGCCACGGTGGTGGCCATCGCAAAGTACGGATTGGCGACGCGGATGTAGCGCGGCGAGTCGCCGGGCAGGTCGTTCGCGACCAGCACCGCCGCGGCTTTCGTCGTCTCGAGCTGCGACGCGTACTTCGGGTTGGAGAGGAAGCTGATGTGCTCCGCTCCCGCCTCCGCCAGCGGCAGCACTCCCGCGATCTCCGCCTCGGGACCGTCATAGCGGCCGGACACGAAGCTCACGATTTCAGAGAGAGGGACGGCGGGCATCGGGCGCGGATTCTATATGAAGGAAGCTGTCACAAAGGGAGCGTGCGCGGCCATGTTGCCGGTCATCACGCATCTCTCCACGAGTGCGGTTACTCGTTACCAGTTGCTAGTTGCTAGTGATTTTGGGCGAGGCGGGACAGCCCTGGTAACCAGCAACTGGAAACCAGTAACCATCAACCGAAAAAAGCCTCCCTTGCGGGAGGCTTTTGCACGACCGGCGAATGCGAGCCGTTACTTCTTGGTCGCGGTCGCGGCCGGGTTGGCGGCGTTGAAGCGCTGGATCACCGTGTCGGTGATGTCGACCGCTTCGGACGCGTAGACGAGACCGGACTCGAACTTGTTGAAGATGGCGGCGATGCCCATCTCCTTGCCGATACCGTCGATGACCGGCTTGATCTTGCCTTCGAGGGCCATCAGCTCGCGGTCGCGCGCCTCGCCGATCTCACGCTCGGCGTCCTGCCCGTAGCGCTGCATGTTGATGCGCTTGTCGGCCAGGGACTTCTGCATCTCGGCGATCTTGTCTTCGCTCAGCGAGAGGCGCTTGGTGGCAATGTCCGCGTCGAGCTTGCGCAGCTCTTCGTCCATGGCCTTGGCGCGCTCCAGACGCTCTTCCTGCATCTTCTTGAGCTTCTCGTAAGCGGCCTTGCCCGCCGTCGAGGTCGTGAGAACTTTCTGCACGTCGATCACCGCAATACGCGCAGGGGTGTTCTGCGCGAACATCGGCGCCGCGAGGGCGGTCACCGCAACTGCAACGAGGAACTTCTTCATCAGGGTCTCCTTCTTGACGTCGGACAACGGCTAAAGCCGCCTCCGTTTAGAACGTATTCCCAATCGTGAACTGGAAGCCTTCGAACTCGTCGGTATCTTCCGGCGCCGGGTTGATGGCGTAGATGAACCGGAGCGGGAACTGGAACACCGGCAGGAACAGCCGCAGCTCCGCGCCGAAGCTGTACCGCAGCTTCGACGGGTCGATCGATTCCTTGTAACCGTACGCGCGTCCGATGTCGGCCCAGCCCACGAGGCGGATGGGATCGTTCACGCGATAGATGTACTCGAGGTTCGTGGTGATGTGGCTGTAACCGCCGGCCGGACGCAGCCCGCGGCCCGGGAACTCCTCGTACGGCCCGAGCGTGCCGTAGCCGAAGCCGCGCACCGAGAACTCGCCGCCCACGAGGAAGCGGTCCGAGGTCGGGACGCAGAGGTCCGGGACGTCGTTCGACAGCTGGTCGTAGCGGTGCGCGCAATCATCGCGGAACGCGAAGATGTAGCCGGTCTCGAGGTTCGCGCTGATGGAGCTCTTGCGCGACAGGCGCAGAAAGCGCGTCAGGCCCACGGTCGGCTTGAACATCTCCACCGAGCCGCCCAGCGGTCCGCCGGCGTAGGCCAGGCTGAGGTTGATGCGCGAGCCGCGCGAGGTGTCGTACGGGTTGTCGCGCGAGTCGTAGCGATACGACGGCACGATGGTCGAGGTCGTGAACTTCAGGTCCGAGACGAGCGGGATGGGGATGTTGCCGTTCGGATCGGGAGTCTCCTGGGTCTGGTAGACGCTGCGCGAGCGCTCGTAGCCGTAGAGCAGCGAGACGGAGTCGAAGCGGCGCAGGCGATAGCCGTAGGCCACGGTGCCGCCCTTGCCGCGCTGCTCGTAGCCGAACGACGCGGGGAGCAGCGTCTCGCGGTTGTACAGCGAGACGCCGAGCGAGTTCGGCGTGTCCATGAACCAAGGGTCGGCGTAGGAGATGCTGAAGAAGTTCGTGCGGCGTCCGCGCTGGTAGCCGAGGGAGAAGTTCTCGCCCTCGCCGAGGAAGTTGCGGGTGGCGAACTGCGCCTGCACGAAGAACCCGCCGCCCTCGGAGTAGCCTCCGCCGAACTGCACGTCGTTCTTCCCTTCCTCGATCCCCTTGACCGTGATGTCCACGGTCTTCGTGTCGGGGTTGACCTTGAAGTCGGGGTTGTCGTTGATCTTGAAGTAGCCGAGCTGGCCCAGCTTGTAGATCGACTGCTTGAAGGTCTCCATGTCCATGATCTGACCTTCCTCGAGGAAGATCTCACGGCGCAGGACCTTGTCCTTGGTGGTGGTGTTGCCGGTGAACTCCAAACGTCCGAGGCGGAACTGATCGCCCTCGAAGACATTCAGCTTCACGTCGATGACGTTGTTGCCCTTGTCGACGTATTCCGGGTCGACGTACGCGTAGATGTAGCCGCGCATGCGGTACGCCTCGCTGAAGGCGTCGATGCGCGCCTGGATCGGCTTGCGAGCCAGCGTGGAGCCCTTCTCGACCGGCCAGTTGCCGATGATCTGCTCGCTGGTGAAGACCGTGTTGCCCTCGACCGTGACATCGCCGAAGGTGTGGATGTCGCCTTCCTTGACCGGGATCGTCACGCGCACGCGCTTGCCGACCGTCGAGACCTGCGGGTCGCCGAACGAGATGTCCTGGTAGCCGTGGTCCTGGTAGTAGTTCTTGACGTGCTCCAGGTCCTCGTCGAGCTTCGACGGGATGTAGAGGTTCTTCTTGCGCATCCAGGTGATGAGGTTGTGCTTCTTGACCTCTTTCATCTGGCTGCGCAGGCGGCCGTCGGAGAAGACCTTGTTGCCGACGAAGTCGAGCGATGCCACCTTGGCCTTCACGCCTTCGTTGATGATGAAGACGATCTTCTTCTCGCCCGGCGTCTCGCTGTCCTCGGTCATCGTGTCGACGGTCACGCCTTCGAAGCCGGCGTCCGTGTAGGCGCGCTTGATCGCCTCCGCGGCGCGCTTGACCAGCGTCTGCTCGATCGTGTTGCCGATGTGCAGGTCGATCTTGTCGCGCTCCAGGGCCTCGTTGACCTTGGTCTGGTTCATCTCCTTGTTGCCGCGGTACTCGACCGAGCCGATGCGGGCCCGCTCTTTGACCACGGCCCGGACGACGACGCCCGTGTCGCCCTTGTCCACTTCGATCTTGATGTCGTCGAAGAGGCCGGTCTGCCAGAGGTTGAGGAAGTTGCGCTGGATGGCCGCGGCGTCGTACGGATCGCCGGGGTTCACGCCCAGATAGACGCGGATCGTGTCGCTGGCCACGGAGGTGTTGCCGACGGCTTCGAAGCGCTCGATCACGCCGGCCACGTTCTGCTGCGGCGCCGGCGCGTCGGTGATCCGGCCCTGGGCCGGGGTGTCGAGGATGACGCCGGGACGCGGGCGCGGACGCTCCTGCGCGGGCGCGGTCTGGGCCCGTGCGGCCGAGCCCGCGAGGGCAAGGACGGCGAGCATCACAAGGATTCGTGTCATATGTTGTGCCGAGAACTTCGGTTTGATGTGTGAGACGCACGACCCCGGGAAGAGGTCACGCCGAACCCTGAACAGCAGCGAAGTGCGGCGCATTCTAGCCCGTATCATCTGATCCGTGTTCGGGTTCCGCCTCTTTGTTCTCCTCTTGTTTGCCGCCCCCGAGCTCACCCTCGCCCCGCGAACGGCCGTGCTGCGCATCGCCGTGGCCGGCGACACCGGGAAGGGGGCGGACGCCGTGGCAGAGGGCATGGCCGCCCTCCACGCGAAGAATCCCCTCGACGCGATCGTGCTCACCGGGGACAACTTCTACCCCTGCGGCGTCGAGTCCGAGACCGACCCGCGCTGGAAACTCGTCACCGCTTTGACACCGGTCGGACCGCCGGTGTTTCCCTATGAGGCGTAGGTGGCGCGGCCTCCGCCGAAGGACCAGTTCTCCTTGGTCACCTCGATGAGGCTGATCACGACGTCGTCGGGGCGCACGGCCACCGACTCCTGCATCCGGCGGGCGATGTCGGCGTAGAGGTCGCGTTTCACCTCCACCGTACGGCCCGCGTTGAGCGTGATCTGCACGAAGACGATGTTCTCGCTCCGCTCCACGCCGCCGTACGTCGGGTGGGCGACGAGGCGATCGTGCTCGACTTCCTCGATGACGTGGAAGCGGTCGTCGGGCGGAACATTGGCCGTGGCCACGAGCGCGTCGTGCACGGCGTTCGACATCTCCCCGAGAACCTCGGGCGTCTTCCCTTTGCGGAGCGTGATGCGGACCAGCGGCATGGCGCGCGATTGTATAGTCAGGCGCGATGCGGCGCGTCCTCGTCCTTCTGCTCGTGCTCACCGTGCTCGGGGCTTGCCGCGGTGAGCAACCGGCCGCGATGCCGGACGACGGGCCGGTGATCCTCATCTCCATCGACACGCTGCGCGCCGATCGCCTCCCCGCCTACGGCTACACGAAGGTCGAGACGCCGCACCTCGACGCGCTCCGCCGTGACGGCATCCTGTTCGAGAACGCGTACTCCCACTGCCCGATGACGCTGCCGTCGCACGTCTCGATGCTGACCGGCCTCCTCCCCACCGAGCACCAGGTCCGCAACAACCTCGGCTACCGTTTCGACGCGGCGAAGCACGCCACGCTGCCGCAGGTCCTGAAGCAGCGCGGTTACGCCACCGGCGCCGCGGTCTCGTCGTACGTGCTGCGCGCCGACACGGGCCTTGGCCCGATCTTCGATTTCTACGACGACGCGATCCCGGTCGCCACGAGCGGCGCCGCCAGCCAGCATCAGCGCTCCGGCAACGCCACGCTCGACGTCGCGAAACGCTGGATCGGCGGGAAGGCGGCGCAGCCGTTTTTCTTCTTCTTCCACATCTACGAGCCGCACGCGCCGTACACGCCGCCGGAGCCGTTCCGGTCGCGCTACGCCGAGCCGTACGACGGCGAAGTGGCGGCGGCGGACGCGATCACGGGCGACTTCATCGCATTCCTCGAGCAACAGGGCATCTACGACCGCGCCACGATCATCGTGACCTCCGATCACGGCGAGGGGCTGTGGGACCACGGCGAGGACCAACACGGGATCCTGCTCTATCGCGAGGTGCTGCACGTGCCGCTCTTCGTGAAGCTGCCGAAGGGGCAGCGTGCCGGCGAGAGCGTGAAGGCGCCGGTCGGCCTGACCGATCTCTTCGCCGCCATCACGAAAGGCGAAGGCCTCCTCGCCGCGCAGCCGGCGGACCGCCGCATCTACAGCGAGACGTTCTACCCGCGCATCCACCTCGGCTGGAGCGAGCTGCGCTCGCTCGTCGACGCGCGCCATCACTACATCCAGGCGCCGCGCGCCGAGCTGTACGACGTAGCCGCCGATCCGCGCGAGACGAAGGACCTGGCCGCCACGGAGCGCCGCGTGGCCGCCGCCATGCGCAACGAGCTGGCGAAGTATCCCTCCGGCATTCAGGAGCTGCAGTCGATCGACCCCGAGGACGCCGCCAAGCTGGCCGCCCTCGGCTACCTCGGCAGCGTCAGCTCGGGCAGCAGCAACGCGGCGCTCCCGAACCCGAAAGACATGCTGCCGTACCTCGAACGCATCAAGGCCGGCTTCCGCCTGGCCGACGAACGCCGCTACGCCGAGGCCGTGACGACGCTGCGCGCGCTGGTGAAAGATAACCCCGGCCTGCACGACGTGTGGGACAAGCTCGGCGAGGTGCTGGCCCAGACGGGCCAGCACGAGGAAGCGATCCGCGTCTATCGCGAGGCCATGAGCCGCGCCCAGCGCTTCTCTCCCGAGATGGCCCTCTCCCTCGGTGACGCATATCGCGAGACCGGCAACACCGCCGAAGCGGCGCGTTACGCCGATCTGGCGATGAAGAGCCTGCCAGACGGCGCGCACGCGCTCCTGGCACGCGTGGCCATCGAGCGGCGCGACTTCGCCACCGCGGAGCGCGAGGCGGCGCTGGCCGCCGGGATGGAGAACCCGCAGCCGTCGGCGATGCTGCTCATCGCGGAAGTGAAGCGCTCGCGCGGCGATCTCCCCGGCGCGCTGGCCGCGATCGAGGCGGCGGAGCAGCGTGCGCGTGCGCTGAACGTGCCGGTCCTGTACCGGCTGGACTTCCTGCGCGGCGACGTCCTGGCGCGCATGGATCGTCCGGCCGAGGCCGAGGCGGCGTACCGCCGCGAGATCGCCAACTTCCCCCACAACACGCAGGCTTACGCCAACCTGGCCATCGTCTACTTCATCCAGGGACGCGGCGCGGACGTGGAGCGCGTGCTGGCGGAGATGGTGAAGGCGAACCCGCATCCGGGTGCGCGCGCGCTGGCGGCGCGTACTCGAGAGTCGCTGCGTTAGCCCGGCTCAGTCCCCTCTCCCCGCGCACGGGGAGAGGGTTAGGGTGAGGGGTCCTTCCTCGCACGTGGCACGTCCCCTCACCCGGCGCTGCGCGCCACCCTCTCCCCGCAAAGCGGGGAGAGGGGACTGGGGGGAGGGAGCGCGGCGTTGATGAACCCTAGAAGCGCACGCCCACGGAGATCCGGTACTCGCGGGGGTCCTGATAGGCCTCGCGGTTGGTCGGCTGTCCGAAGGTCGGGCTGAACTGATAGTGCACGCCTTCCACCGGTGCGGTGGTGAAGGGGTTGAAGGCGGTCAGCGTGGCGCGCGTGCGGCGGACGAAGACCGTCTGGTCGATGACGTTGCCGCGCGCGGTGGCCGGGTACTCGACGGCCTGCTCGCCGAACACGTTGATGATGTCGGTCTGCACGAAGAGCTGCGTGCCGCGGATGGACGGCGACTCCCAATTCAGCGCGAGGCTGGTCGAGGTCACGTCGTCCGCGCGGAACTCACCGCGGTCGCCGAAGTAGTACCAGACGCGCGACGGCGCGTTGGCGTAGCCGGGGTTCACGATGCCGTCCGGGAGCGCCGCGCTCTGGCGCACGTCGATCGACGCCGCCGCGGAGTACGGCAGGCCGCTGTGATAGCGCTCCAGCACGGAGACGTTGAAGCGGCCCAGGCCCGTCATCAGGTTGTACTGCAGCCACAGCGTGGCCCGGTGGCGCATGTCGCCGGCCAGATAACCGTCGGGATGGTTCTCGTCGAAGTCCTGATACTCCGGCGCGCAGACGCCCGAGTCCGTGCCCGGCACGGTGGCCGTGCCGTTGCAGCCGGCCAGCACCGTGGCGTTGTTGAACTGCTCGCCCTCGATGTTGCCGCGCAGCTTCGCCCACGTGTAGTTGCCGCCGAAGGTGAGCGTGTCGGTGATGCGGTACTGCCCCTGCGTCTGGATGCCGTTGTAGTTGCGTTTGAGATCGCCGCTGCCGGTCTCGATCACGCCCTGGTCGACCGAGGCCGTGCTCGGCGCCGGGAGGCGCACCTTGCCGGTGCTGAGGTCGCGGCGCAGCACGTAGAAGTCGTTCCACTTGCGGTGAATGAAGTCGGCGCGGAAGAACGCCCGCGGCGAGATCTGCGCGCCGTAGCCGACCGAGTACTCATCCATGCTCGGCGCGGTGAGGTTGTCGCCGATGCGGCTGGTGAAGCCGGGGATCGAGATGGCGTTCAGCAGCGACGTGTTGTTGATGCCGCCCTGCGCGTCGAACCACTCGAACATGCGGCGGATGACTTCCGCCGTCGGAACGAGCTCGCTCGTCGGGGTGCCGACCGGGTTGATGGCCGGTCCGCGGTAATCCCAGTAGTACGAGCCGTAGCGGCCGCCCTGCGACGTGGCGTCGCCGGCGCCCTGGTCGACCTTCGAGGCGAACTTGCTGTAGCTCGCGCTGAAGCGGTGCGCGCCGTCGCCCTTGAGGTCGTAGATCACGCCGAGGCGCGGGCTGAAGGCCGTGTCGTCGACCGTCGTCACCTTCGACTGGTTCTTCCCCTCGGCCTTGTCATAGCGCACGCCGATGTTGAAGTTGAACCGGTCGTTCAGCTCCCACTTGTCGTTGATGAAGAGCGAAGAGACCGCGAAGTCGGAGCCTTTGCTCTCCTCGAGCAGCGGGTGATAGGCGACCTGCGAGTTGGCCGGGTTGGCGCGTAAGAACAGGACGTTGTCGACGAAGAAGAAGTCGCCCCAGAGACGGTAATTGCTGCCCGACTGGTAGTTGTCTTCGACGCGGAGCTGATGGAAGTCGTCCCAGCCGCCGGTGATGCTGTGCTGGCCGAGCGAGTTCGAGGAAAGGAAGTACGACGCCTTGAGCTGCGCCGACTTGTTGTTGCGCTCCTTGTCGCGGCAGATGCCGCAGAAGGTCGGCGACCAGCCGCGGTTCGACGTGGCCGTGTCGCGCAGCAGCGTGCCGAGGATGCGGTCGCGCGTGTTCGCGCCGCCGCCGACGAACGCGAAGTCCATCTCGCTGTACTGCGCCTCGATGAAGAGGTTGTTCGTCAGGACGCCGTTGTAGTGCAGGCCGCGCAGGCTGTTCGGCAGCTCGCGGGGCGTGAGGCTGGCCAGGTCGACGACGTTGCCGAAGCGGTTGTTGGTCTCTTTGCGCTTCACGTCGAGGTACGAGCCGACGATGCTGTGGTTGTTCGCGATCTGTCCGGTGAGCTTCCCTTCGATGCGCGTCTCGTCGGTGCCCTGCGCGAACGGGATGCGGCTGACCACCGTCTCCGCGCTGATGGTGCTCTTCTCCTGGCGGCCGGCGGCGAAGAACCAGAGACGGTCGCGGATGATGCGGCCGCCGAGGGTGCCTTCGTAGACGCTGTTGACGTCGTCGAGGTGATCGGCCTCGCCGACGAAGCTGGTCTTGGCCTGCCACTGGTCGTTGCGGAAGCTGTCGCGCAGCGTTCCGTCGAACTCGTTGCCCCCCGACTTCGTGATCGTGCTGACCACGCCGCCGGTGAAGCGGCCGTACTCCGCCGAGATCGCGCCGCCGGAGAGGATGGTGGTCTCCTGGATGGCGTCCTCGATGAAGAGGTTGTGCGGCTGGCCGCGCAGGTTCTCGTTCACGACCACGCCGTTCACGAGGAACAGGTTGTCGAACGACTGCGCGCCGGAGATCACGATCTGCTTGTTCGGGCCGGCGTCGTTGACGCCCGGCGCGAGAAGCGCGGCCGTGGCCACGGTGCGGTTCAGCGTCGGGAGCTCGTTGATCTCCGTGCCGGTGAAGTTCGAGCTGATCTCGGTCGTCTCCAGCGCCGCCGGAGCGGCGGCGGTGACGGTGATGGCCTCGCTGACGGCGGACGGCCGGAGCTCGGCGTCGCTGCGGCTGGTCTGGGTGAGGTTGACGCGCAGCTTCTTCGTCACCGTCTGCATGCCTTCGAGTTCGAAGACGACGGTGTAGTCGCCCGGCGGCAGCGACGGGAAGCTGTAGCCGCCCGCTTCACCAGTGATGGCGGTACGCGCGCCCTGCAGCGCGGGCGACGAGACGGTGACGGTGACGCCGGGCAGGCCGTTGCCTTCCGTGGTGACGCTGCCGGTGAGGATGCCGGTCGTCCCCTGGCCGAGGGCCGTCGACACGATGAGCAATAGCAGAACGAACAGCGTGGCTCCGCGAACGTGGATCTTCATAATTTCTCCTACCTTCTGTTGGACGAGACCCGATTGTACGCTTCCGTCCGGCAGGCCATGTAACGTCCCGGTGGCCGGACGCGAACGGAACGCGCTCGGCGTCGCCGTGCCGAGCGAGCCGGTTCGCTTCGCGAAGCGAAAGTTCCTCCGTCCGAAGCGAAACGTTCGTTGTGCGAAGCGAAACGTTCGCTATGCGAAGCGAAATCTTCGTCGTGCGAAGCGAACCTGTCCGCTATCCGAAGCGAAACTTTCGCTATGCGAAGCGAAGCGTTCGCTCTCCGAAGCGAACCTGTTGGCTTTCGAAAGCGAACGTTTCGCTTCGCGTGCGATCGAGTGTCGCAAATTGGGGACAGAGGTTCGCTTTGCGAAGCGAACGTTTCGCTTCGCGTGCGATCGAGTGTCGCTAATTTCGGACACGAGTTCGCTTCGCGAAGCGAACGTTTCGCTTTGCGTGCGATCGAGTGTCGCTAATTTCGGACACCGGCTCGCTTGCGCAACGGCCGCCGTCGCATCGGCGGCGTCAGCGGCGACGGCAGCTCAGACGGAACCGAACCAGCCGTGCTGGTGCACGCCGGCGAGCCGCGCTTCCAGGTACGCTCTACGTGGCATAGGCTTTTCGGCGTAAAACGCTCGATCTGCTATCTTGCTTTTTGAGGAGACGGATGCTCGCGAAATCGGTTGACTTGTATGGCGGACGGGATCCTCGCGAACTGCCGGTCTACGGTCCGCGTGAGGCGGCTGCGTGCCTGAACGTGCCCGAGAGCACCCTGCTGCGCTGGACGACCGGACACCTCGGCGTCGGCCCCGTCCTCACGGTCGACGAAGGTCAGCGGCGGCTCTCCTTCTTCAATCTGCTCGAGGCGTTCGTCATCGACGACTTGCGCAGAAGGTCGAGGTTCTCCCTTCAAGAGCTCCGCCGCGTCATTGACGAGCTTCGAGCCGAATATCCGCAATTACGCTATCCGCTCGCCGAGGCCGATCTGTCGATTACGAAGGAAGTGCCGGCACCTGAATACGATGCCGTCAGCGCGTCGGGGATGCGGTTCCAGAAGACGCGGAAGCGACGTGCGCGCGCCGAACTGTTCGCGCAGGTTCCGGGACAGCCGCTGGTCAACGTTTCGGGCCGCGGACGCAATCTCGTCCTGACGGAGGTTCTCCGCGATTTCCTGAAACGCGTGGAGAAACGTCCGGCCGAAGGCATCGTGCGGCTTTATCCGTTCATTACCAAAGACCGCAATCCCGATGCGCCGAGAACCGTCGCGGTCGATCCAACGGTGGCGTTCGGGAAGCCCGTCATCGCGGGCACCGGCATTCCGACCGCGGCGATTTACCAGCTCTTCACCGCCGGCGATGAGATCCGGGAGATCGCGGAGGAATACGATCGCGACACGAGCGAAATCGAAGCCGCCATCCGGTACGAATCCGTCCGCGCCCGACGCGCTGCCTGAAGCGGACCCCTTCGCCTACACCTACTTTCTCGACGAGTCGATCTCGGGAAGGACGCTCGTGTCGGCGATGCGCGAGGCCGGCTACTCGGTCAAAGTGCTCGCCGAGGAGTTCGGCAGTGGCGCGCGCGATCCGGAATGGCTGCCGCTCGCGACCGCGAAGCAATGGGTGTTGATCAGCAAGGACGACCGGTGGCGGTACCGGTCGGAGGAGAAGGCGATCCTCATTCGCGCGAAGGCGCGGACCTTCATCTTCGCGAGCAAGACCGCCGGGCGTGACGAGATCGCGCAGGCAATTCTCGGCGCGTTGCCGAAGATGGCTCAGGTGCTGGCAACACAGCCGGCGCCGTTCATCGCCCGCATCCTGCTGTCGGGTTACGTCGGGCTGCTCTACCCCCCGGATGCGGCCGACGCTCAGGACTGAGCCCCCTGTACACATCTTTCCTCCCCGCCCGTATTACCGGGCGAAGGAGATCGCAGCACCATGACCTTGACCACCCGAATGATCCTGAGCCTGCTGGTGATGTTCACTCTCGCCGGCCGGGCGTTGGCGCAGGAGTCAGCCGCTACCGCGACGACGACCGCCGCCGAGACGAGCAGCGACGAAACCACCACCACCGAGACGTCGACGACCGGACCCTCCGAGGAGACGTCGACCGCGCCTGCGGCACGCGTGGGCAGCTACGAGGTGCGCAATGAGCTCACCGGCCTCCTCCAGCGGCATCCGTCCGAGCTGGCGTCGATCCTCGTGCTCGACCCGTCCCTGCTGTCGAATGAGGCCTTCCTGGCGTCGTATCCCGATCTGCGGGAGTTCGTGGCGAAGAATCCGCAGGTCCGGCACACCCCCCGTTTCTATCTCGCGGAGTTCAGCGCGTTCAGCAACCGGCGGAGCGTCCTCGGCGACATCATGGAGTCGCTGACGATCTTCGCGACCTTCGTGCTGATCGCCTTCGCGCTGGCGTGGGTGGTCCGCACCATCAACGAGCAGAAGCGCTGGAACAAGCTGTTCCGCACCCAGAGCGAAGTGCACACGAAGATCCTCGACCGCTTCAGCACCAGCGCCGAGCTGCTCGACTACATCAAGACTCCCGCGGGCACGAAGTTCCTCGAGTCCGCCCCCATCCAGGTACACGAGGACCGTCCCATGAGGCAGATGCACAACCCGCCCTTCACGCGGGCGATGTGGTCGATCCAGATCGGCGTCGTGCTGGCCGTCGGCGCGCTGGGCATGCTGCTGGTCAGCGGCCGCTTCGACAAGGAGAACGCGGAAGGCTTCTTCGCGATGGGCATGATCGGCTTCTCCATCGGCGTCGGCTTCATCGCCTCGGCGCTGGTCTCCCTCTTCCTGTCGCGGCGCATGGGCCTCTGGGAGCGCTCGGCCGCCGAACCGATCGACCACCCGGGCATCATGAGATGATCGGGGGAATGGGTCTTCCCTTCGTGATCGACGCGACGATGACACCTGACAGCCGGAAGCTGGCCACCGGTGCTTCCGTGCTCATGGAGGAAGAGGAGTTCCGTGCGTTCTACGAGCGCACGGCGCGCCCGTTGTGGTCGTACCTATCGCGTGTCACCGGCACGCGTCAGGAAGCCGACGACGCGCTGCAGGAGGCGTATTACCGCTTCTACCGCGCCGGGGCGCGGCACGAGAGCGAGTCGCACCGCCGCAACTCGCTCTTCCAGATCGCGACGAACGTCGTCCGCGACGCGGCCCGCCGCGCGAAGCATCGCAACGACGTCTCGCTGGACGAAGATTCGTCCGCGGTCGACGAGCCGGCCAGCCATACGCCGACGCCGGAACGGGAGGTCGCGGTGCGCACTGATCTGGCTCGTGGGATGCAGCAACTCGAGCCGATGCAGCGCGAACTGCTCTGGCTCGCCTACGCGCAGGGCGCTTCCCATGAAGAGATCGCGGACATGCTCGGGCTGCGCGCGGTGAGCATCCGCACGCTGCTGCTCCGCGCCCGACGCAAGCTGGCCGCCATCCTTAGCGGCGCGGCGAACGTGCCGCAGGAGGCGCAACGATGAACTGTCAGCGTGAAGACGAGCTCCTCGACGCGCTCGGCCGCGGCTTCATCGGCGAAGAGCTCGAGTCGCACGTGGCGTCGTGCTCCGCATGCGGCGAGCTGCGCCTCGTCGCCGGCGCGCTCCTCGACGACCGCGTGGAAGCGTTCAAGGAGGCGGCGCTGCCGTCCGCCGGGACGATGTGGTGGCGCATGCGCGTCCGCGAACGGCACGACGCCGAGGCGACGGCGCGGCGATCGCTGTTCATCGGCCAGGCCATGACGCTCGTCGTGGCCCTGTCGCTCGTGGTTCTGTACTTCGGCACCGACGTCGCGACGTCCGTCCGCCACCTCATCGCCACGATCCGCCTCAGCACGCCGCTGCTGCTGGCAGTCGCGACCTGGGTGCTGATCGCGCCCATCGCGGGCTGGGTGGCCATCCGGCAGAAGTGAGGGCCGCGGCGCTATCGCTGCTCGTGTTGCTCGCCGGTTGTACGAGCAGTGACGAGGCGCCGCCGGTACGGGAGGCTCCGATCCGGACGGATCGTTCAGCGTATACCGTCGGGAGCGGACAGTTCGGTCCGGAGCTGAAGATCGTTTCGACGCTGCGCGCTCCCGCCGATCGCGCGGTCTACGTCGTGAATTGCAACGGTGCGATCTCGCCGGGCCTGCAGCGCCGCGCCGGCGACACGTGGGTCGACGCCTGGATTGCGGCCACGGATGCGTGCCTCTCGGCGCCGATCGTCATCCCACCGGGCGGAACGCACACCGCCGAACTGCTGATCCGCCCGGGAGCCGGCGCCGTGCTCTACCCGCGGCCGAACAACGACACGCTGGAGCCGGGGACATATCGCGTCGTTTGGCACGGCGCGCTGACGTCGTTCGACGCGAACACGCGTCCGTTCGGGCCCGACCTGCCGCTCGAGCAGCGCGTGTCGGCGCCGTTCACGATCGACTAAGCAGGACGCGCTTCGACCAACACTTGCGTGTCGAGGGACGCGTCACAATTCCTGTCATCCGGAGCCGCAGGGACGAACCCACAGCGCCGGAAGCGTGGCGGCGAAGGACCCCCTGCCGACGGAGCCGGCAGCGTGCAATCGGAGGGGTCCTTCGCCGCCATGCTTCAGGCTGCGTGGGACGATTCCTGCGGCTCAGGATGACAGTGTGGGACGTGTTTGGATGAGAGGACCGTTGGCCGTTGAATGCGTTCTGCTCAGCCGCGAGGATGCCCCGCGATCAGGGGCCGGGACGCCGCCGTTCCGATTCGTGTGGTCCGGTTTGCTCGGCAATCGACCGTGCGATCCGCTGCTCGATCTCCTCATCGGAGATGAAGTCGCCACGCTCCGCCGCTTCCAGGCCGCGGTCGATCATCTGCTGCACTTCTTCGGGTGACGGGATCGGAAGTGTTCTCGCCATGGCCTTAGACCGTACCGTGCGCGGCGCTTTCGCGCCGCGCACGCACTAGTTCGCGATCGGTTCTTCCACCGGCCGGGGGATGAGCACCACTTCGTCGCCGTTCATGGTGAAGTCGAGGTGCTCGGGGACGGTGTCTTTGTGGCGGATCATGTATTCGGAGAGCTCGTCCTCGATGTGGCGCTGGATGGCGCGGCGGAGGGGGCGGGCTCCGGAGTTGGCTTCCTCGCCGGCTTTGGCGAGCAGCCAGCGGACGACGGAGTCGTCGACCGTGATCTGCACGTTCTTGTGGACGAGGGCGTTGTTGACGTCGTCGATGAGGAGCTGGCAGATGGCGCGCAGCTCGTTCTCGGTGAGCGGGTTGAAGATGATCACTTCGTCGATGCGGTTGATGAACTCGGGCGAGAACTCGCGCTTGAGCTCCATCTGGATGAGCAGCTCGGCCGACTTCTGATCGGCGTCGCCGCCCTTCTCGCGGAAGCCCATGTGGCCCTTCGTGGCCAGGTGCCGCGTGCCCAGGTTGCTGGTCATGATGATCAACGTGTTGCGGAAGTCGACCTGGTTGCCGAGCGAATCGGTGAGGATTCCGTCCTCGAGGATCTGCAGCAGGATGTTGGCGATGTCCGGATGCGCCTTCTCGATCTCGTCGAGCAGCACGACGCTGTACGGATTGCGCCGGACGCGCTCGGTGAGCTGGCCGCCTTCCTCGTGGCCGACGTAGCCCGGGGGCGAGCCGATGAGCTTCGAGACGGCGTGCTTCTCCATGTACTCCGACATGTCGAAGCGCACGAGGTGCTTCTGCGAGCCGAAGAGGAACTCCGCCAGTCTCCTCGCCACTTCGGTCTTTCCGACGCCCGAGGAGCCGAGGAAGATGAAGGAGCCCATCGGACGATTGGGCGACGCCACGCCGAGGCGCGAGCGGCGGATGGCGCGGGAGATGGCGCGGATGGCTTTGTCCTGACCGACGATGCGCCGCATCAGGATCTCTTCCATGTTGATCAGCTTCGCGGCCTCATCGGCCTCGATCGACGTCACGGGGATGTCGGTCCAGGAGCTGATGATCTCCTCGACGTCGCGCTGCGTGACTTCCATCATCTCGTCGCCGACCATCTCGCGCTCGGCCTTGAAGCGCTCGATCTCGTCCTTGAGCTCGATCTCGCGCTCGCGGAGGAAGACGGCCTTCTCGAAGTCTTTGTCCGAGATCGCTTTCTTCATCTCCTTGACGATGGAGCGGGTCTCGGCTTCGAGGCGGCGGAGGTTCTGCGTGTCGGCCACGCGGCGCAGCTTCACCTTGGCGCCGGCCTCGTCGAGGATGTCGATGGCTTTGTCGGGGAAGAAGCGGTCGGTGATGTAGCGGTTGGACTGGTACACCGCGCTCTTGATGGCGGTGTCGCTGTACTTGACCTTGTGGAAGCTCTCGTACCGCTCCTTCACGCCCTCCAGGATCTGCAGCGTCTCGTCCTCGGTGGGAGGATTGACGATGATGGCCTGGAAGCGGCGAAGCAGCGAACGGTCCTTCTCGATGTAGCGGCGGTACTCGCGGATCGTGGTCGCGCCGATGCAGGAGATCTCGCCGCGCGAGAGCGCGGGCTTGAGGATGTTGGCAGCGTCGAGCGAGCCTTCCGCCGAGCCGGCGCCGATCAGGGAGTGGATCTCATCGATGAAGATGATGATGTCCTGGTTCTCTTTCAGCTCCTTGATGATCCCCTTGAGGCGCTCCTCGAACTGGCCGCGGTACTTGGTGCCGGCCACGATGAGCGAGAGGTCGAGGGAGAGGATGCGCTTGTTGGCGATGAAGAGCGGCACGTTGCCGTCGACGATGCGCTGCGCCAGGCCTTCGACGATGGCCGTCTTGCCGACGCCCGGCTCGCCGAGGAGGATGGGATTGTTCTTGGTGCGGCGGGAGAGGATCTGGATGATCCGCTCCACTTCCTTCTCCCGTCCGATCAGCGGATCGAACTGTTGCTGGTGCGCCATGGCCGTGAGGTCACGCGCGTACTCAGCAAGGAAAGGGAGCTCTTTCTTCTGTTTGTCAGCCTCCCTCTCTTTGAGGATGGAGATCGTCTCCTCGCGCACGCCGTAGACGTTGAGGCCCTTGGCGGTGAGGATGCGCGCGGCGGTGGACGACTCGACGCGAAGGATGCCGATCAGCAGGTGCTCGGTGCCGACGTACTGATGGAGCATCGACTCCGCTTCGTGCGCGGCGTAGGCGAGGATCTTCTTCGACTCCTCGCTGAGCGGGAGCTCGGCGGAGGAAGAGATGCGGTCGACGAAGAGCCGGTCGCCTTCCACCTCGCGGCGGATCTGCTCGGGCTTGATGTTGAAACGGGAGAAGATCTCCTTGATGATCTCCTCCCCCTCGCGAAGGACGCCGAGGAGGATGTGCTCGGATTCAATGACTCGCGAACCGAGCTTGGATGCTTCGTATCGGGCGAAGAAGAGTGCGCGGCGGGCTTTCTCGTTGTATTTCTCGAACATTGTCGTGGGTGCCGCAGCTGCCTTGGGACCGGCAGTCCACACCTATTGTGGCACCGCTGGTTCAATTCGACCAGCAGCATACGGTCTGCCAGCCTCTCCCGGTGCCTGCTGACACCGGTAGTTCACTGACAGACCGTACGCTTCAGATCAACGGCTGGCGGCCTTGACACCGCGGCTTGGAATCGTGATCTGCTTGAAACCCGACTCCCGCCCTGTTTCATCCACGACGCCGACAGAAACGCGATTCGACTTTTCGTCGATCTGCAATACGACCTCGTATGTGAAGTGCGAGGCCTTCGCCTTGTCGACGTCCGACGCCGGGATCGTGAAGGCCTGCGTGCGGCGCTGCACTTCGCTGGTGACGCCGAGCACCGAACCGGCCGCGGCATAGACGCTGAACTCGCCGGCCGAGCCGCTGCCATCCGGCAATGTGGTCAGCGAGCTGATGGGGATGCGCACCGTCACCGGCAGCTCCCAGCGGTTGCGTCCGGTGCTGCGCGGCTCGCCCGCCTCGATGTCGAACGGAATCGAGCCGGGGAACGACTGATAGAGGTTGGCGATGACGCGATCCTTGATGGCCTCGGTCTCCGACTTCTCGACGAACTGCGATCGATTGCGGACCTTGTAGCCGCGGTTCTTCGCGCGCACTTCGAGCTTCCGGACGATGCCGCGGGTGGTGCCCGGAGCGCGGTAGCCGAGGGAGTAGTAGGTCTCGAGATCGTCCGCCATGCGCGGCAGCATCTCGGCGATGTTGCCCGCGCCCCACGCCATCAGCCCGCCCGTGTCCTCGGCGATCGCATCGAGGGCCAGCGTCTGATTGAAGAGCACGTTGTAGCCGCGCGCGCCGACGGCGAGATCGCGGTCCGGACCGCTCGGGTCGCCACCCGTTGCCGCCCCGCCGCCGAGAGACGTGCGCAGGCCGGGGGGATAGACCGGATAGATCGACACGCCGGTGGCGTTCGCGGTGCTGATGAGCGAGTCGTGAAGCGTGCGGTTGGAGAACTCCGGACGCCGTTCGATGGGAATCGCGCCGTCGCCGAACAGGCCGTTGCCGGCGAAGGCGCCGAAGCGCTGGACCGCCATCAGCAACACTTTGCGCCCTTCGAATCCGGCGATGCTGTGCATCAGCGTCTCCAGCGCCGCGGCTTTCTTGCGGGTGAGGTAGCGCTCGCGCAGCATGGCTTCGTTCGCGTGGACCGAGGGGGAGCCCACGGCGCCGTCGACATTCGCGGAGCGCATCAGCGCGGCGTCGGCCGCGTCCAGATCGAGGAGGTTGGATTCGAGGTCGCGAGGCCCGTGAATGGCCTCGTCCTGCATCTGCGCCAGCAGCGCGTCCACGCGGGCCACGTCGCTGGTGAACGGCTGCCGCTCCAGCAGTCGGTGCTGCATTCCGTTCTGGAGCCAGCTCACGACCATGACCCGGTCCCGCGGCCCGATCGTGTCGCGGACCATGGTGCGCAGGCCGGCAAAGATCCGCTTCGCGTCGAAATCCAGCATGCGCGTCGACTCGATGAAGAGCACGACCGTACGAGGCGCGCGCGGCGCGGCCACCAGACCGGCCGGACGATCGCCCCGCGCCTCCGGATCGACGGCGCCGTCGCCGCGATACTCGGTGAAGTTCGTGATCGTCTGACGCTTCTTGCTCTCGAGGATCTCGAAGTCGTCGGCCGTCAGCCCGGTGACGCGATTGCCGTCGCGGTCCGTGACGACGACGTCGACGTTCACGACCGAGACCTCGATGGTCTCGCTCGTGCGCGGCTGCTCTTGTGCAGCCGCGGTCATACAGAGGAACAACAGTGCGGAGATACCCAGGGTTCGCATGCGATGTCCTTTCATTCCCGGGTCCGCCTATGGAAGCGGCACCCTCTTCAATCCGATTTCTTTCGTCCCCTCGTCGACGACGCCGGCCGAGATCTGGTCGGCGGACGCGTCGACCTCCAGCGTGAAGTCGGCGACGGGGAGCGTCTGCGTGCGAGCGAGCACTTCGCTGGCGACGCCGACCGTGCTGCCTGCCACGACGTAGAACGACAACGGCCGCGCGTTTCCTTCGGCGGTGACGCGCACCTGCACGCGCCCGCCGGTTCGCTCGCTGACGGTAATCTCGACCGGTACGGCCACGGCGCCGAGGCCGTGATAGAGGTTCGCGACGAGCTGCTCGCGGATCGCGGTCTTGTCGGACTTTTCGACGAGCTGCGCGCGCGCGCGCACTCTGTGGCGGCGGTTCTTGGCGCGCACTTCGATCGCGCGCGTCGCGTCCTTGCCGCTGGCCGGAGCGGCGAAGCCGAGGGAGTAGTAGGACTGGACGTCCTCGGCGGCGTGCGGCAGCATCGCCGCGATGGCCGTGCTGCCCCACGCCATCAGGCCGCCGGTCTTCTTCGACAGTTCCTCGAGCACTTCCACGAGGTTGTCGCTCTGCCCGGGGCCGCCACTCACCGCGGGATCGTCCACGGAAGGGTTGCGGGGCGCGGACCTCGCGCCGCCCTGGGGCAGGATCGGATAGATCACGACGTCGCTCGCGTTCGCGGCGTGGATCACCGGATGATGCAGCGTCGCGTTGATAGCGCGGCGGCGGACCGTGGTCACGCTCTCCATGCCGGCGATGTCGTCCATCAGCCCGCGGCGGTGCAGACCGAGCACGAGAATCTTGCGTCCTTCGATGGTGGCCATGCTGTTCAGCAGCGCCTCGAGCGCGGGGACTTTCCGGCGCACGCGGGCGAGCTGGTGGGTGGCCAGGTCGAGATCGTTAACGGGGGTCATCGACGCGGCGATCTTCTCCGACGCGGCATCCGCCTGCGCCGCCGCCATGTCGCGCACCGCCGCCTCGGCCGCGCGATCGCGCCGCACCGCTTCATGCTCGCGCTCCATGCGGTCCAGCGCGGATTCCAGCACCTCGATGCTGCCCGAGAACGGCTGGCGGATGATCGCTCCGCCACTCCAGCCGATGACGGCCGCGCGGTCGTCGGGCCCGGTGATCGTCTCACGCAGCAGCCTGCGAATCGCCCCGTACAGCGTCTTGACCTGCTCGTCGTCCATCGACGAGCGCTCGATGAGCACGACCACGGTGCGCGGCGGGCGCGACTCCCCGTCGACGTCAACATCGGCATCCGGGCGGTACTCCGCAAACTCCGCGATCGGACGCGGCTTTCCGCCCTCGCGGATCTCGAAGTCGTTCGCCGTCAGCCCGGTGACGCGCTTCCCATTCGCGTCGGTGACGACGACGTCGATGTTGACCGGCAGCTGCGCCGAGGCGATGGCGGCGGAGAACATCAACGTAAGTAAAAGGGTGGCTCTCATGAGGAGGCTCGCATTAGTGGGAGTGGCGCACGGATAGGTCCTCAGCAGATCGGCTGCCACGCCGCGATTGCTGGAAATAAAGGACTTATTCCCAAAGATGGCGCGCGTCCAGAGGCCGAACGGCCTCTGGACGCTACGCTGCTGTCTACTTAACGGGACGCGGCGGGAGGGCCAGGCGCTTCAGACCGAACTCTTTCGAGGTCTCGTCGATCACTCCGACGGACAGGCGGTCCGTCCTGTCGTCGATCTCCAGCGTCACCTCGTACGTGTAGTACGACGTCTTCGCTTTGGCCAGGTCGTTGCGCGGGATGCGGAAGGGCTGCGTCTTGTGCTGCACCTCGCTCGACACGCCCAGCACCGCACCGCTGACGGCGTACACGGAGAACTCGCCCACTTCGACGGCGCCCGAGGGGAGAGTGGTCAGCGCGGCGATGGGGATGCGCACCTTCAGCGGGAGCGACCAGCGTTTGCGGCCCGTGCTTTTGGCCTCGCCGAACACGACGTCGAAGCCGAAGGCCGTCCCCTCGAGCTTTTGATAAAGGTTGGCGATGACGCGGTCGTTCATCAGCGTGGCGTCGGACTTTTCGACGAACTGCTTGCGGGAGCGCACGCGGTAGTCGGGGTTCTTCGCCTTCACCACGATGTCGCGCGAGACGTCCTTGCCCGACGTGCGCGAGCGGTATGCGAGCGAATAGTACGCCTCGAGATCATCGACCACGCGCGGCAGCATCTCGGCGATGTTCGCGGTGCCCCACGCCATCAGCCCGCCCGTCTTCTCGGCGAGATCGGTCAGCGCGTTGGTCTCGTTGAACATGATCTTGTTCTGCAGTGCGCCCTGGAGGTCGTTGTCGGGACCGAGTTGGCCCAGCTCGACGCGCACGGAGGCGTCGACCGGCTCCCAGCGCAGTCCGGCCGGATAGACGGGGTAGAGCGTGATGCCGTGCGCGTTGGCCGTCTTGACGAGGCGGTTGTGCAGGCCGGTGGTCTCGAACTCGCGGCGCCGCTCGATCGGCATCTCGCCGCCGAAGTACTCCACGCCGGCGAACACGCCGAAGCGGCGCATGGCCATGACGATGACCTTGCGGCCGTCCAGCGAGGAGATGCTGTGCATCAGCGCCTCGAGCACGTGCGTCTTCTGCTTGATCTGGGCGAGCTGCCGCTTCGCGGCTTCGAGGGCATGGACCGGCGGCATCCCGGCGCCGCCGGTGCCCGCGCCACCCATCGCGGCGGCCATCTCCGCGTCGGCCGCGTCGGACTCCGCCTGTTCGCGGCGCACGTCGCGCGACATGTCCCGCGGCCCGTTCACGGTCTCCTTCTCCAGCTCGTCGAGCGTGCGCTCGAGCGCCGGGAGGTCGTCGGTGAACGGCTGGCGTACGAGCACCGAGGTCGCCCAGGTGATGATCGTGGCCCGGTCGCCCGTGGCGATGGTCTCGCGCAGCAGCGTACGGATCGAGCCGAACATCTCCTTGGCCTGATGCGGCAGCAGGCGCGTCGACTCGACGAAGACGACCACGTTCCGCTTCTGCCGCGCGACCTCGGCCGGCGCCGCGGCCGGCGCGTTCGGCGCGGACTCGATGCCAGCTACGCCGCCGGTCATGTCCGACCGGTACTCGGCGAAGTTCGAGATCGGCTGGACTTTACCCCCCTCGCGGATCTCGAAGTCGTTCGCGGTCAGGCCGGTGATGCGCTTGCCTGCTTTGTCGGTGACGACGACGTCGACGTTGACGATCGACACCTCGATGGTCTCGCCGATCTTCGCCTGGGCTTCGGCGGTGGAGGCGATCGAGCACAGCAACAGCAGCGCACAACAGATGAGTTTTCGCATGATGGTCATTGGTTGTACGTCGCAGCGGCGGTTCGGTTCCCGACGGCCAGCTGTTTCAGGCCGAACTCCTTCGCCGTCTCGTCGACGACGCCTATCGAAAGACGCTCCACTTTCTCGTCGACCGTCAATGCAAAGTCGTACGTGAAGTAAGACGCGCGAGCGCGCTCGAGATCTACACGGGGGATCTTGAACTGCTGCGAACGGTGCTGCACATCGCTCATCACGCCGAGGCGTGCGCCGCTCACGACGTAGACCGAGAACTCGCCCACTTCGTCACGCCCTCGCGTCAGCGTCGTCAGCGCCTTGATCGGGATGCGGATCTTCAGCGGGAGCTGCCAGCGCTTGCCGCCCGTCGATTTGTACTCGCCGACGACGACATCGAACGGAATGGCCGCGGACGACCCTTCGAGCTTCTGATAGAGATTGGCGACGAGGCGGTCCTTCATCTGGGTCTCGTCCGATTTCTCGACGAACTGCGTGCGCGATCGCACGCGGTAATCGCGGTTCTTCATGCGCACTTCGATCTTGCGCGAGCGGTCTTTGCCCGTCTCCGGCGCGCGGTAGCCGAGGGAGTAGTAAGTCTCGAGGTCATCGGCCACGCGCGGCAGCATGGCCGCGATGTTCGCCGCGCCCCACGCCATGAGGCCGCCGGTCCTCGTGGCGATGTCGTCGAGCGCGAGGGTCTCGTTGGCGAGCGTGTTCGGGTCCTGGGACATCTTCGCGAGGTCGGCTTCGGAACCGGTGCTGCCATCGCGCTCCGAAGAATCGGTGCCGGTCCACTTCAGGCCGGCGGCGTAGATCGGGTAGAGCGCGACGTTGGTCGCGTTTGCGGTACGGATCAGCGAGTCGTGGTACTTCTTCGTGCTCAGCTCGATCCGGTTCTCGAGCGGCACGCTGCCGCCCGAAAAGTACTCGGCGCCGGCGAAGACGCCGAAGCGGTGCATGGCCAGGATCATGATCTTCCGCCCCTCGACGCCGGCCACGCCGTTCATCAGCGCCTCGAGCACCGCCACCTTCTGCCTGATGTTGACGAGCTCGCGCATGGCGGCCGCGCGCACATGCAGCGACGACGTGCCCGCGCTCATCGAGTCGGCGCCGAGCGACTGCGCGTCGACGTCCGCCTCCGCCTGCTCGCGGCGCACCTCGGCCGACATGTCGCGAGCGCCCTGCATGTGCTCCTGCTCCAGAACGTTCAGTACCGACTCGATCGCGGTCAGGTCGTCGGTGAACGGCTGCCGCATCGAGACCGTGCCGCCGGCCCAGCTCACGATCGTGACGCGATCGCCCGGCGCGACCGTCTCGCGCAGCAGCTTGCGCATCGCGTCGTACATCTCCTTCGCGTGGAAGGGCGCCAGCCGCGACCATTCGACGAAGACGATGATCGTCCGCTGCGCGCGCGGTGCCGGCGACGGCGACGCCTCGACGGACGGCGTCCCTTCGATCGCCGCCGTCGCGCCGGTCACGGTCGGGCCGTACTCGGCGAAGTTCGTCACCGGCTGCAGCTTGCCCGCCTCGCGGATCTCGAAGTCGTCCGCGGTGAGGCCGGTCACGCGATTGCCCTGCCTGTCGGTGACGACGACGTCGAGGTTCACGATCGAGACTTCGATGGTCTCGTTCGTACGCGGCTGCTGAGCGGCGGCCGTGATGCTGAGGAACAGCAATCCGGTGAGGCCGAGCCTGCGCATGGGGTAAACCCCCTTTTCAGTTCTGGTGCTGCTTCATCTCATAGACCCGATCGCAGCGCGCGGCGAGATCGGGATTGTGCGTGACGATGACCGAGGTCAGGCCGCGCTTCCTGTGGCACTCCCGCATCAGCTCGAACACCTTCTCGCTCGTGACCAGGTCGAGGTTGCCCGTCGGCTCGTCGGCCAGAAAGAGGATCGGATCCGCGAGCAGGGCGCGGGCGATGGCCACGCGCTGCTGTTCGCCGCCCGAGAGCTGGTTCGGGAAGTGGCGCGCCCGCCCGCCGAGGCCGAGCTCCGTCAGCAGCGCCGACGCGCGGGACAGAGTGTCGGCGCGATCCGCTCTTCCGATCCATCCGGGCATGGCCACATTCTCCACCGCCGTGAACTCTGGGAGAAGATGGTGAAACTGGAACACGAAGCCGACGTTACGGTTGCGAAACCGCGCCAGCTCGTCGGCCGTGCAACTGCTGAGCTCTTTCTGGTCGACGGTGACGGTGCCGGAGTCGGGACGATCGAGGCCGCCGAGGAGATGGAGGAGGGTCGACTTGCCGATGCCCGACGGCCCGACGATGGCCAGCATCTCCCCCTTGCTCACGGAAAGATCGAGGCCGCTGAACACGACCACCGGCACCTCGGCGTTGCGATAGGTCTTGGTGAGCTGTTTCCCTTCGAGGAACGACATCCGGGCCGGGATTATACGTATGGCTTCAGCGTGCACCGCCGTTTGGCTATGCTGGGGCCGTGCGCGCCAACCTCGCCCTTGTGCTTCTGGCACTGACGGCGCACCTGACGTACTTCGCACTGGTCCGCGAACACACTGCGCCGGACACCGTGGACTACGCCGCGGCAGCGCAGAGTCTCCGGCAGGGGCGGGGGTTCACTCACGATGGCGTCCCGCAGACGCGGCGTACGCCCGGTTATCCGGCCTTCGTTGCGGCGTGCGAGGCGGCGGGACTGGGGTTTCGGGGCATGGCCCTGCTGCAGCACCTCCTCGCCGCGGCGATGACGTCCGCACTGTTCGTCGCCGCCCGACGCATGAGCGGAAACCACTTCGTGGCCGTCGTCGCGGCGGGCCTGTTCGCGATCGACTTGCCGACGATCGTCCACGCGAACCTCATCCTGTCCGAGACACTGTTCGCGCTGCTGCTGTTCGTCGTCTTCGTGCTGGCGTGGCGCATCGGCGAGGGCGTGCCGCGTCCGATGCGAAATGGCGCCGTGGCCGGATTGATCCTTGGACTGGCGGTCCTGGTGCGACCGGTCGCCATCGCGTTCTTCATCCCGCTGGCGATCTATTTCGCGTGGACGCGCCGCCACGCCGCGATCCCGTTGTTCGTCGCCTCTGCCCTGCTGTTCCCGGCACTCTGGACCTTGCGCAATTTTCACGCGACAGGCGTGGCCACGTTGTCGTCGATCGCTGGCGACAGCATCCTTTTCTACCGCGCCGCCGGTGTACTGGCGATCGACGAGCCGGGTGACTTCGGCAAGAACCTCCACCGCCACGCCGCTGAGCTGCGCGCTCGCACCGATCCGCCGGACGCGCGCACGCTACCTCACGCGAAGCTGGCGCAGTTGCGTGCCCGTGCCGGGTCCCGGATCGTGTGGCAGCATCCGGCCGCCTGGGCGAAACTCACGGCGCGTGGCATCACCGCGACTCTCCTCGGAGGCGGCGCCGACGCGGTGAGTCGCCTGACCGGTCTCACCCCGCGGACCGCGACGTGGCTCCTGCTCGTTACCACAGCGGCGGCATTGTCGTTCGCAATCGCCGGCCAGACCTGGCTACTGCGAACGAACCGCCGTCTTGGCGTCCTCGTGCTCATTACCGTGGCCTACTTTGTCGTTCTGCCGGCCGGCGCCGAGTCGTATTCGCGCTTCCGTGTTCCCGTGGTGTCGATGTACGCGATCGCCGTCGCCGCGGGCATCGAGTGCACCCGGCGCCTCGCCCTGACGGCGGTACGGGCCAGCCGCTCGAAGTGAACCAGCTCTATCTCGCCACGGTTCGCACGGCGTTCTTCCACGCCGCCAGGCGGCCGGCCGCCATGTGCGCGATCGTGTAGCGTGCCTCGAAACGAGCGCGTGCGGCGGCGCCCATCCGCGCGGAGAGCTCGCGGTCCGAGAGGATGGTGCGGATTGCCGACGCCAACGCCACCGGGTCGTCCGGAGGGACGAGCAGCCCGGTCTCCCCGTCTGCGACCGTCTCCACCAGGCCGCCGACACGCGTGGCCACCACCGGTCGCGCGGACGCCATGACCTCGGTCGATACTCGCCCAAACGACTCGCGCCGGCTCGGCATCACCATCACGTCCGCGATGGCGTACCAGACCTCGATGTCGTCGCGATGCCCGACAAAGTGCACGGGCAGCGGCGCCCGGACCGCGAGCTCACGCAACGCCGCCTCCGCCGGGCCGTCGCCGGCCAGGACGACGTGCACGCCTTGCAGGTCGCGCAGTGAATCGAGCGCGCGCAGCAAGATGTCGAGGCCCTTCTCGTGGCGAAAGCGCGAGACGACGCCGATCACGCGAGCCCCGTCGGCGATGCCGGCCGTGCGCCGTGCCGCTGCGATCTCATCGGCCGGGACCTGGCGCGGCGAGATCGATCCCGACGGCGCCACGTCGATGAGCTCCCGCCGTGTGCCCTCATCCGAGATCGCATCGCGACGCGTGGCCTCGGAAAGCACGAGCGTCCGATCGGTCAGCCGGGCCGCGATCCAGCTCGCCGACTGCAAACGCTTTCCGCCGCGAGCATGCAGCCGCCGATAGATCACCACGCCGCGTTTGCTGTTGCCTCGCGCGGCCAGGCCCAGCGCGATGGCGGGCATCGGCTCGTTGCCTTCGAGCACGTCGGGCCGCAGCGATCGCAGGAGAGGCCGCAGACGCAGCACGGCGGACGGCAGATAGCGGAGCGCTGCGACGGATGGCGGGAGCGGCGCCGCGATCGCATGAACGTCGATTCCCGCGGCTTCGAACTCCAGCCGTGCTCCCGTCCGGTCATCGAACAGCACGACGGAGGGCTGCACGCCATTCGCCACCAGCTCGCGCAGCAGCGGGATCTCACGTCGCAACAGCACGGCGGACTCGGCGGCATTTGTGGGACCGTTCCACGCCAGAAGCACCTTCAAGACGGACGATTCTAGCGCGACACTCGACGAGCTTGAATCGTGGCGCGCACGCGTCAGCCGGCGGTTTCACCGTTCGCAGTGCCGATGTACGATGCGGCCGCGCGAGGGTGTCGCTTTCGACCCGCGCATACGTCATTGACCGCGCATGCAAAAGCCATCGGTTCGTTCGTGATCCGCCCGGCGATGATCGAGGAGAGCAACGGCTCGTGACGCTCCCGAACTTCATCATCATCGGCGCGGCGAAGTGCGGCACGACGTCGCTCTATCACTACCTCGCGCAGCACCCGGACGTTTACATGAGTCCGATCAAGGAAACGAACCATTATTGCGGTGAGGAGAATCTCAACGACGGTGCGCCGGCGATCCGGGACGCCGAGGCATACGCGGCGCTCTTTTCGCGCGCCAACGGCCAGGGGGCCATCGGAGAGGCCTCACCAAAGTATCTCAACAGTGCCTCGGCACCCGGCCGCATCCATGCGGATCTTCCGCGCGTGCGGCTGATCGCATCGCTTCGAAACCCTGCCGAGCGGGCCTACTCCAGCTACCTCGGCAGAGCTCGGGACGGTCACGTGATGGGGAACGTCGAGGAGGCACTCCAGCCGGGGGAGTACTCGTTCGACACCAGCTTCTACTTCCCACGTCTGCAACGCTACTTCCGCCGCTTCGCGCGGCAACAACTGAAGATCATCCTGTTCGACGACCTCATCGCACGGCCGCGACAGACTCTGCGCGATCTCTGCGCGTTCCTCGACATCGATCCCGACGTGCCGATCGACACGGCCCAGCATCACAATCCCGCGCTCTCGCCGCGGTTCGCGGCACTGAACCACCTGCTCGCCCGCGGTCTGCACCACGTTCGTCCGATGGTGCCGCAGTCTCTTCTCTGGAAAGGGTACGGACTCCGCCTTCGCGCTCCACTGCTCCGTCGCGCGGCCCCGATCCCGCCCGCCCTGCGGCAGCGATTGCTCGATCACTATCGCAATGACATCCGGGCAACCGGCGAACTGATCGGTCGCGATCTGTCCCACTGGCTCGCATGAGCGGGTGCGCAGCTCACCTGGACATCTGATTCATGAACTTGTCGAGCGCTTCGACGGACCGCTCGTCGAGCGCGACGTGCATCGCCTTCCACGTGCGGCCGCGAATCTCCAGCAGCCCCACCGACACCGGATAGTTGAAGCGGCGTGGCCCGGAGCTGGCGGGATTGAAGTACGTCACACCGCCGACCATCTCGTGATGCGGCAGGTGGCTGTGGCCGAACACGACCAGGTCCGCCGGCTGCGCGCGCAGAGAGTCCGCGACGCGCGGCGCGAGCTTGTGCGGGCGCGGGAGGATGTGCGTCAGCAGGATGCGCAGGCCGCCGAGGTCGAAGCGGAGGATGTCCTCGCCGGTGGAGAGGCCGTCGTTGTTGCCGTCGACGTACGTCACTGGCGCGAGCCCGCGCAGCGACCGCAGCACGTGCTCGCCGCCGACGTCGCCCGCGTGGACGATGTGGTCCATGCGGGCGAACAGCTCCTCCACGCGCGGATGAATCACTCCGTGCGTGTCCGAGATGATCCCGATGCGTAGAATCTCCGCCATGCGCCTCATCGCTGCTTTATGCATGCTTGCCGCCGTCTCCGCGGGAGCGGATGTTGTTGCGTCCGCGGGAGCGGACGTTGTCGCGTCCGCGGGGGCGGACGACCTCGCCTCCGCGCGGGCCGTGTTCGAGGAGAACATCGCCGCCATCCGCGACAAGAATCGCGACCGCTACCTGGCCGTCTATCTCAACAGCGACAAGCTGATCCGACTCGGCCCGGCGGGCTTCGTCACCGGCTACGAAGAATTCGCCAAAGGCGCCGGCGGCAACTGGCCCGACACCATCGAAGCCAGCGACATGCGCCTCACGCCGCTCGGACCGGGCATCGTCTACGGCACCTACCGCTACCGCGTCCGCTACGGCGCGAATGAGATCACCGGCATCTCCGAGCGCGTCTTGGTCGACACCCCGAACGGCTGGAAGATCGCCCTCACCGGCGCCATCAACACCCCGCCGGGCACGCCGCCACCCGCGCGGGCCATCGTCGGCGGGACGCTGATCGACGGCCGCGGCGGCGCGCCGGTCCCGAACGCGACCGTGATCGTGCGCGATGGAAAGATCGAGTGCGCCGGCATGTGCCCGATCCCCGAGGGCGTCCACGTGATCGACGCGCGCGGCATGTTCGTCACGCCAGGGCTGGTCGATGCACACGTACACTTTTCGCAGACCGGCTGGGCCGACGGGCGCCCCGACGCGCTCGACGTCCGCGCCACGCATCCGTACGAGCAGACCGTCGCCGGCCTGCGGCGCAACCCGGAGCGCTTCGCGCGCTCGTACCTCTGCTCGGGGATCACCGGCGTGTTCGACGTCGGCGGCTACATCTGGACGACCGAGCTCTCGCGCCGCTTCGCCAACGACAGCGCCGCGCCGCACGTCTCCGCGGCGGGGCCGCTGCTCTCGACGCTCGACCACTGGCTCAACCTGCGCGGCGAGCGGCAGTTCATCCATCTCAAGGACGAGGCGGCGGCGCGCGAAGGCGTTGCCTATCTGGCCGCGAACGGCGCGAAGGCGGTGAAGGTCTGGTACCTCAACGAGAACCAGGCCGCGGTCGAGGCCGCGGGTGCCGCGGCCGCGGCAGCCAGACTGCCGCTGATCGTGCACGCCACGGAGCTGACGGTGGCGAAGGGGGCGGTGCGCGCGGGCGCGAAGCTGCTCGTGCACAGCGTCACCGACGTGCCCATCGACGATGAATTCATCGCGTTGATGAAAGAGCGCGGCACGATCCTCACTCCCACACTCACCGTCGTCCAGGGCTACGTGCGCATGATGCAGTCCGCGGCGTCGAAGACGCCGCCGGTCATCGACGATCCGAACCGCTGTGTCGACGCCGCCACCCGCGCGAAGGTCGAGTCGACGGCGACGCTCACGACGACGGCCAACGTGGCCGCGTTCGCGGAGAGCACGAAGAAAGAGGACGCCATCGCCGCCTCGAACCTGAAGCGCCTCGTCACCGCCGGAATCCCCATCGCCACCGGCACCGACGCCGGCAATCCGCTGACCTTGCACGGCCCGTCGATCTACGCCGAGATGGAGGCCATGCAGGCCGCCGGCATGACGCCGATGCAGGTGCTGGTCGCCTCGACCGCCACCGCCGCCCGCGCCGCCCAGCTCGACGCCGTCACCGGCACGCTGGAGAAAGGGAAGAGCGCCGACTTGCTGCTGGTGGCGGGGGATCCGTCGAAGGATGCGGCGAACTTTCGGAAGGTGAAGTTCGTGATGCGAGGGGGAGTGATTCGCGGGGTCGAGGAGCTGAGTGCTATGGCGACATCGGATGAAAGGTGAAGGGTTAAAGGTGAAAGGTAAAGCAAAGGCGGCGGCAAACCGCACTTTCACCTTTTACCCTTTGCCCTTTACCTGAGCGTCACCCGCGCCACCCCGTACGACTTCGACAGCTCGTCGATCACCCCTACGGCGATCCGGTCCGCCTTCTGATTCACGACCAGGTCGAGGGCGTACGTAAAGTGCCCCGACACGGCGTTGGCGATGTCGGCCTCGGAGATCTCGAAGCGCTGCGTCTGGCGTCCCAGGGCGCTGATGTCTTCGCCGCCCGAGCCGGAGACCACGTACACCGAGAAGACGCCGACGTTCGTCCCGTTCTCGGGGACGACGGTCAGCGCGCCGATGGGGATGCGCACCTGCAGCGGCAGGCGTCCGACGCGGCGCTGTTTCCCGTCGCGCGGATTGCCGAGCTGCGCCTCGATGACGAACATCGAGTCGTTCGTCGAGCGCACCAGCGCCGCCAGGAGGCGGTCCTTCATCCGCGTCTGATCGGATTTCTCGACGTAGCTCCGCCGCGAGCGCACGACCAGCTTCGGGTCCTTCGTCTTCACGGCGATCTGTCGTTTGCGGTCGGCGCGCGTGGTCTCGATGCGGTACGCCAGGGAGTAGTACGCGCTCAGGTCGTTCTCGACCGTGTCGAGCAGCTTCACCAGCTCGCCCAGACCGGCCGCGTCGACGCCGCCCGTCTGGCGCGCCACTTTCTGCAGCGAGGCCATCTCGTTGATCACGGTCAGGTATTCGAGTCCGCCGGACAGCAGGCGCACCGGCCGGCCGCCCGGGAAGACGGGGTAAATGGTTACGCCCGCGGCGTTGGCGTTGTGCACGATCGAGTCGATCAGGTTTCCGCTCGACATCCGCGCGCGGAACTCCTGCGAGGCATAGTCGTTCCCCGCATCCTCGGTGATGCGATCGCCGCCGCCGATCTCGCCGAGGCGCTCGGTGGCGACGACCAGGATCTTCTTCCCCTCGGAGGCGGCCATGGTCTGGATCGCCGCGTTGATGGCGTTGACGCGCCGCTTCATGCGCGAGATCTCGGTGATGGTCTCCAGGTCGCCGAAGCGCTCGACGACCACCGGGGCCGGCGCCACCGCCGCGTTCACGATCTTGTTTTCCGGGAAGGTGGCCGTCTCCCGCTCGTACTGTTCGATCTCCACCTCGCGCACCAGCTCCTGCCGCTCACCCTGGTAGCGCGTGGCGCCGCCCTGCAGCAGCGTGGTGAGAAGTGCGTCGATGGAGTCGAGGTCGTCGGTGAACTCGACGCGCACGAACGACGCGCCGTCCCACAGCACGACCGCCGCGTTGTCGCCGCGGCGCACGACGTTGCGCGCCGCGGTGCGGAGCATCTCCACGAAGCGCTCTTTCTCGAACTGAGCGAGGCGCAGGCGCTCGACGAAGAAGACGATGGTGCGCGTCCGCGACGGGTCGCGCTTTTTCTCGCCCTCCGCCGCCTCGGCGGTGTATTCGGCGAAGTTGGAGATCTCGCGCGGCTGCCCGTTCTCGAGCAGGACGAAGTCGTCTTTGGTGAGGCCGTTCACGACCGTGCCGTCCTTGCGCGTGACGACGACGTCGACGTTGACGAGGTTGATCTGGATCGTTTCGCTGATGACGGGCGCCGGCGGGCGGTCCGTCGTCGAGCCGGTGAGGAGGAGCACCAGGCTGAGGGCGAGCAGCAGACGCGGGATATGGGCCTTGACGTCGGACACTGCGGGTCTCCTTGTGGGTTGCCCGTCGATCTTACACTGGCGCAAAATCCGCAGCGGTCTCGGCCGGCCTCGATGAGTGACGAAGAAGAAAACGCTCGCGTAACTTTCGAGTACTTCAGCAATGAGTACGCACAGGCCCTGCAGGCCTACGCCGCGATCGAGAACCAGGCCTCGACCCTCCTGCTGATGGGCCACTCCGACAACCTCCTCCAGTTCCTCGACCAGTTCGAGGCCATGGCCACCCGAGTCCGCGACTCGGCCATCGAAAAGGGGGAGAAGAACTTCGCGGAGTGGTTCGGGGAGCTGGTGGAGAAGGCGGAGAAGTTACGGACGGCGTTGCCGAAGTAGAGGCACGGACAGCTCTGCCTTTGACTTTGCTGTCATCCCGAGCGTGAGTCGAGGGACCTGAGCGGGTGGGGGCGCCATGCTCATGCATCGTGCCTCCCACCCACCCAGGTCCCTCGACTCACGCTCGGGATGACAAACCTTTGTGTGCTTCTGTCCTCATGCCTCATCCTCATCCCTCATCCCTCTTCCCTCATCCCTCTTCCCTCATACCTCTTCCCCGTCCCGTACACTGACGCCATGATCCGCAAGCTCGCACTGCTCGCCGCAATGGAGGTCCTCGCCATGCCCGCTCTCGCCGCAACCAACATCGAATCGGCCGCCGCGCGCGTGGAGTCGTCCGTCATCGCCACACGGCGCGACCTTCACGAGCATCCGGAGCTCGGCAATCGCGAGGCGCGGACGGCAAAAATCGTCGCAGACCGGCTCCGTGCGCTGAACATCGAGGTCACGGAGAAGGTCGCGCATACGGGTGTCATCGGCATCCTGAAGGGCGGCAAGCCGGGGAAGGTCGTGGCGCTGCGGGCGGACATGGACGCGTTGCCCGTCACCGAGCAGGTCGACCTCCCCTTCGCCTCGAAGGTGCGCACGACGTACAACGGACAGGAGGTCGGCGTGATGCACGCCTGCGGGCACGACGCGCACGTGGCCATCCTCCTTGGCGTAGCCGAGGTGCTGGCCGGCATGCGCAGCGAGCTGCCCGGCACGGTGAAGTTCATCTTCCAGCCCGCCGAGGAAGGGGCGCCGCAGGGGGAGGAAGGGGGCGCGGGGCTGATGGTGCGCGAGGGCGCGCTGGAGAATCCGAAAGTCGACTCCATCTTCGGACTGCACGTGACGTCGCGCTTCGCGGTCGGCGAGATCGCTTATCGCCCCGAGGGGATGATGGCCGCCGTCGACTCGTTCAGGATCGTCGTACGCGGCAAGCAGACCCACGGCGCCTATCCGTGGCTCGGCGTCGACCCGATCGTAGTTGCCTCGCAGATCGTCCTCGGCCTGCAGACCATCCCCAGCCGCCAGCTCGACTCGACGCTCGCGCCGTCGATCGTCACCGTCGGTGCGATTCACGGCGGCGTGCGCAACAACATCATCCCGGATGAAGTGGAGATGATCGGCACGATCCGCTCGCTCGACGCGAAGATGCGCGAGGAGCTGCACGCGCGGATCAAACGGACCGCGGAGAGCATCGCCACGTCCGGGGGCGCGACGGCGACGGTCACGATCACCACCGGCTACCCGATCACGTACAACGACCCCGCGCTCACCGAGGCCAGCGCGCCGTCGCTGCGACGAGCGGCCGGCAACGCCAACGTGCGCGTCGTCAACGCGGTCCTTGGCGCGGAAGACTTTTCGTTCTTCCAGCAGAAAGTGCCCGGGTTGTTCTTCTGGCTCGGCACGCGCCCGAAGAACCAGACCGCCGAGGAGGCGCCGTCCAACCACTCACCATTGTTCTATGTGGATGAGAGCGGACTGGGGCTGGGCGTGAAGGCGATGGTCCAGGTGACGGTGGATTACCTGTCGCACTAGCGCGCGAAGGTGAAAGGTAAAAGGTAAAAGTGGCTGCGCCTTCGACGGAGGGCCTGCCGGAAGGCGCAGCCACTTTTAACCTTTTACCCTTTACCTTTCACCTTGCCCGCGTCAGCGCGGCATCATCTGCTTCAGCCGCGTGAAGTAATCCGCGCCCGAGAGCCACTGGCCCCCGTCGATCACGAAGTTCTCGCCGGTCATGTACGACGAAAAATCCGAGAGCAGGTATGACGCGGCGTTGGCGATCTCTTTGAGATTGGCGAAGCGGCGTGCCGGGATGGTCTTGCGGATCCCCTCGGCGATCTCCTCGCTGGGGAAGAGGCGCTCCGAGGCGCCGGGGGTGTGCACCGGGCCGGGGGCGATGGCGTTGACGCGGATCTTGTGGCGCGCCCATTCCACGGCCAGCGTGCGCGTCATGGCCAGCACGCCCGCCTTGGCCGAGGCGGAGTGGATGACGCCGGGGCCGCCGGTCCAGGCGTAGTTGGCGATGACGTTCAGGATCACGCCGCCGTTCTTGCGGGCGATCATTTTCTTGCCGACCGCGCTGGAGCAGTAGAAGGTGCCGTTGAGGACGATCCCGATCACGGAGTTCCAGCCGTTCACGGAGAGCTCTTCCGCGGCCACGATGAAGTTGCCGGCGGCGTTGTTGAGGAGGAAGTCGATGCGCCCGAAGTCGCCATCCACTTTCTCGGCCATGGCCCCGACCGCCTCGGCGTCGCGGACGTCGAGCACGTGATAGCTGGCCGCGTCGGCGCGTCCGGTCTCGGAGCGGATCTGCTCGACGGCCTTCGAGAGATTCTCCTCTTTGCGGCTGCAGATCACGACGCGGGCGCCGAGACGGGCCACCTCGCGGGCGATGCCGAAACCGATCCCTGTTGCGCCGCCGGTGATGACGCCGACGCGTCCCTCGAACGTTTTCTCTGGAAGCATTTGGACGGGCACTCCCTTCCACGAACTCGCGGCGGATCATATCCTCACCGTGGATGCTTCCGAACTTCCTGATCCTCGGCCCGGGTCAATGCGGGACGACGTCCATGTATCACTACCTGCGACAGCATCCGGACGTCTTCATGAGCCCCGTCAAGGAGCCGCAGTACTACTGGAGCGAAGGGTGGGCGGACTACCCGGAGAGCGTGCAGACCGCGGCCGCATACGAGAGGCTGTTCGCGGGCGTCACCACCGAGCGCGCCATCGGCGAGGCCTCGGTTCGCATGCTGCACAGCCCCACCGCGGTCGAGCGCGTGTTCCGCGACCTGCCGGGCGTGCGCCTGGTGGCCAGCCTGCGCAACCCCGCCCACCGCGCGTACTCGCATCACCTGCATCGCATGCGCGTGGGCGAGGAGCGGCGCGGCGCCGAGGAGGCCCTCGTACCGGGATCGCCGGCCTTCGAGACGAGCTTCTACGCGGAGGCGCTGCAGCGGTGGCTGGGGCGCTTTCCGCGCGAGCGCCTGCATGTGATCCTCTACGAAGACTTCGCCGCCGAGCCGCGACGGACGATGCGCGACCTCTTCGCCTTCCTGGACGTCGACCCGTCGTTCGCCATCGACACGTCCACCGTGCACAACCCCGCCGCCGCACCGCGGTCGCAGTTACTCACGGCCGCGGTCTGGAAACTGATCCGTGCGGTCCGGCGCATCCTGCCGGCCCCGCTGCGCGACCGCGGCTTCGGCGCCCGGCTGGCCCGCCTGACCTGGCGGCGCGCCGATCCGATGCCGCCCGCGCTCCGGCGGCGCCTGCTCGACGCCTACCGCGACGACATCGCCGCCACCGGACGTCTGCTGGGACGCGATCTGTCGTTCTGGTTCGTATAATGACGCCGTCGTGAAGCGCGCCACCCTGCTCCTCGCCCTCGTGATCGTCGCCTGCGCGGAGCAGGAGCAGGTCAAGCCGCTCAGCGAGCCGGGCGAGAAGCTTTACCCGCTGCGCGCGGTGATCCTCTCGCGCAACACGGAACAGAACTCGATCAGCGTCGACCACGAGGCCATCGAGAACTTCATGCCGGCCATGGTCATGGACTACAACGTGCGCGGCGCGGACGTGAAGACGCTGCCCCCCGACAAGAGCCGCATCGAGGCGCGGCTCCACGTGACGAGCAATTCCTACTGGCTCACGGACGTGAAGCCGGCGCCGTGACCGACGACCGCCGCGCCTACCAGCGCCTGACTCTGCGCGAGCCGCTGGACGGCTGGTTCGGCGATTTCTCGGTGCGGCTCGTGGACGTCAGCGCCAGCGGCGCGCAGATCGAGCACGACGAACCGATCCCTTACGACGCGCACGGGCTGCTCCGTTTCTGGTGGCGCGGAGAGGAAGTGGAGTTGCTGGCGAAGACGGCCCGCGTCATCCAGCCGCACCGCATGGGCCTGCAGTTCGTGGAGGAGAGCGAGCCGCTGCGCTCTCTCCTCGCGGCCTCGTCGGCCGACATGATCCGCGCCTTCGAGGCCAACGCCGCCGGCGACCGCGCCGCGAATGTCGTCGGCGACGAGACGATGACGTCGGCGTGGCAGCGCCCGATCAGCGGCTACGTGGTCTGGACGTTCGAGGAAGGCCTCGGCTGGAAATCGCGCTTCAGCCGCGTCCCCGATCAGCCGGAAAACGGGTTCACGATCTCCGCCGCCGAGCCGGACGAGCAGGTGGAGATGCTGCGGCTGACGTACGAGTCGGGCGACGAGGCCGCACGCCAGATGACCCGGTTGCTGGCGGAGATGAGCGTGGCTTGAAGTTGAACTATCAGTTTATCCCGAGCGTAGCGAGGGATCTTCGGTGCACCGGCAGCGCATGTGCCACGAGCAGCGTCAGTGCACCGGAGATCCCTCGCTACGCTCGGGATAAACTTTAAAGCGGACCGATCATCACCACATCCACCACCGCCCCCGCATCCGCATCCGCGTGCAGCACGGCCAGACCGTTCGCGTCGCGCATCGACGTCAGGGCCCCGGAGCTCTGTGAGGTGAGCGGCGTGGCGGTGAGGGTGCCGTCGCGCGGCTCGACGTGCACGCGGGCGTAGACGCGGCGCTCGGCGGAGCCGCGGGCGCGAGCCGTCAGTTGCGCGCGCACGATCGATGGGAACAGGCGCACCTCCTGTCCCATCGCCTTGCGCAGGGCGGGGACGACGAAAAGGTGGAAGGCCACAAAGCACGACACGGGATTGCCCGGCAGCCCGAACACGAGGCGGTCGCGGAGGCGTGACAGCACGACCGGCTTGCCCGGCTTCATGGCCACGCGCCAGAACTTCGTTTCCGCGCCCAAGGCCTCCAGCGCGTCTTTGACGAAATCGTAGGCGCCGACCGAGACGCCGCCGGACGACAGCACGAAATCCGACTCCGCGGCGCGCTCGAAGGCGGCGATGGTGGCCTCGCGCGTGTCGCGGACGATGCCCAGGGGACGGGCGATGGCGCCGGCCTCGCGGACGAGGGCGGCCAGGAGGTGCGAGTTCGTGTTCACGATCTTCCCCGCGGACGGCGCGTCGCCCGCGTCGATCAGCTCATCACCGGTCGAGAGAATCGCCACCGTCGGACGGACGCCGACGCTCACGCGCCGCTTGTGCGCACCGGCCAGCAGCGCGATCTCGGCGGGGCCGATGCGCACGCCCGGCCGCAGCACGACGTCGCCGGCGTGCACGTCCTCGCCGCGGCGGCGGATGTTCGTCCCGCGCGCCAGGGCCGTTTCGATGGTGACGCGCTCCAGACCTTCGTCGGTCAGCTCGATCTGCACGACCGTGTCCGCACCGTCGGGGACGAACGCACCGGTCATGATGCGCATGGCCGTCCCCGCCTCGAGCGCGTGCGTGGCGGGATGCCCGGCCGGGATGTCGCCCGTCACGGGCAGCGTCACCGGCGCGCCGGCGATGTCCTCGGCACGGACGGCGTAACCGTCCATGGCGCTGTTGTCCGCCGCGGGCGCGTCGGCCGCGGCGACGATCTCCTCGCGCAGCACGCGCCCGAGGGCCTCGTCGAGCGCGACGTCTTCAATCGCGCCGGCCACGACCTCGGACATCACCCGCGCCTGCGCCTCTTCCACCTGCAGCATGCGAAGGATGATAGTGGAACGTCGGCCGGCGTCATCGTCGATGTCGCCGACATTGAGCGTCGGGTCATGCGACGTCATCGTTGACGTCGGGTGACGTCGATCGAGGACAGTCCGGCCTCACGCGGAGCGTTGCCGGACGTCAGCGTCAATGTCGGCGACATTGAAGTTGACACCGACCGACGTCAACTTCGATGTCGCGTACATCGAATTTGGCAACTGGCGACGTCATTGTCGATATCGCGGACATCGAGCGTGACGTCGACCGGCGTCATCGTCGATGTCGCCGACATTGAGCGTGGGGTCATGCGACGTCATCGTTGACGTCGGGTGACGTCGATCGAGGACAGTCCGGCGTCACGCGGAGCGTTCCGGACGTCAGCGTCGATGTCGGCGACATTGAAGTTGACACCGACCGACGTCAACTTCGATGTCGCGTACATCGAATTTGGCAACAGTAGACGTCATCGTCAACGTCGCGGACATCGAGCTGACATCGACCGACGTCATCGTCGATGTCGCCGACATTGAGCGTGGGATCACCCGATGTCATTGTCGACGTCGGGTGACCTCGGCGGAGGGTCCTCGGACGTCATGCGGAGCTCGCGGCACCTCAGCGTCGATGCCGGCTGCATTGACAGTGATGACCGTGACCATGAACGCCAGCGTTCCACTCGTTCTGTTCGCGCCCTCCGCTAGAATCGCTTTTTGCAAGGGAGCCCATCTGATGACTGCAACACTCCCCGTCGAATCTCCGGCGTCCAACGCGCGCACCGCGCGCATCCCCGTGGCCATCCTCGGCGCGACCGGCTCCGTCGGCCAGCGCTTCATCCAGCTGCTCGCGAACCACCCGTGGTTTCGCGTGCACGAAGTCATCGCCTCCGACCGCAGCGCCGGCAAGACCTACGGCGCGGCGGCGGACTGGCGGCTGGAGTCGCTCGTCCCCGATGACATCGCCGGTTTGACCGTGAAGTCGCTCGGCGGCGAGCTCGAGTCAAAGCTGCTGTTATCCGGGCTCGACTCCTCGGTGGCCGGCGAAGCGGAAGACGAGTACGCGAGCCGCGGCTGCGCCGTCATCTCCAACTCGCGCAACCACCGCATGGATGCCGACGTGCCGCTGCTCATCCCCGAGATCAACGCCGAGCACCTCGGCGCGGTGGAAACGCAGCGCAGCCGCCGCGCGGGGTACATCGTCACCAACCCGAATTGCTCCGTGATGGGCCTGGCCATCGCCCTCGCGCCGCTCGAACGGGCCTTTGGTGTCGAGGCCGTACACGTCACCACCATGCAGGCCATCAGCGGCGCGGGCTACGCCGGCGTGGCCTCGTACGCCATCCTCGACAACGTCATCCCCTACATCGGCGGCGGCGAGGAAGAGAAGATCGAAGTCGAGCCGCGCAAGATCCTCGGCACGTGGAGTGACGGCCGCTTCGCCGACGCGCCGATGACCATCTCCGCGCAGGTCAACCGCGTCCCGACCATCGACGGCCATCTCATGACCGTCTCCCTGAAGCTGCGCCAGGAGGCCTCGCTCGACGACGTCCGCGCCGCCCTGGAAAACTTCATCGGCGAGCCGCAGACGCTGAACCTCCCCTCCGCGCCGAAGCGCCCCATCCACTACCTCGACGGCCTCGACCGTCCGCAGCCGCGCCTCGACCGCGACCGCGAGCGCGGCATGGCCGTCTCGGTGGGCCGCCTGCGCGCCTGCCCGATCCTCGACTTCCGCTTTGTCGCGCTCGTGCACAACACCATCCGCGGCGCGGCCGGCGCGGCCATCCTCAACGCCGAGCTGCTGCAGGCGAGGAACCTCCTGCTGTGATCGTGATCAAGTTCGGCGGCACCTCCGTCGGCGATGCGGACCGCGTGGCCAACGCGATCGACATCGTCGCCGAGCGCCGCCACCTGCGCCCCGTGGTCGTCGTCTCGGCGCTGGCCGGTGTGACGAACGACCTCGTCGCCGCCAGCGAAGCCGCGTGCGCGCAGGACGCCGGGCAGGTGCGCGAGATCATCGGCCGCATCCGCGCCCGCCACGAGGACGTCGCGCTGCGGCTCGTGCAGCACAAGTCCGACTTCCTCGAGTCGTTCATCAGCCAGCTCGACAAGCAGATCGACGAGATCGACACCATCCTGCGGGGCATCGCCCTTCTCGGCGAGATCACCATGCGGGCCCGCGACAAGGTCATGTCCATCGGCGAGAAGCTCTCGTCCGTCCTCTTCGCCTACACGATGATGATGCGCGCGCTGCCGGGCGAGTTCGTGGCGGCCGAGGACGTGGTCTGGACGAACGACACCTTCGGCGGCGCGACGCCGGACATGGAGCGCACGCGCGAAGCCGCGCGACGGGTGCTGATCCCGCTGCTCGAACGCAACCGCATCCCGGTCATGGGCGGTTTCATCGGCCGCACCGCCGCCGGCGCCACGACGACCCTCGGGCGGAACGGCTCCGACTACAGCGCCGCCATCGTGGCCGCGGCCATCGGCGCGGACGAAGTGCAGATCTGGACCGACGTCGACGGCCTCCTCACCTGCGACCCGCGCCTCGTGCCGGGCGCGCGCGTCATCGACCTCCTGTCATTCGAAGAGGCGGCGGAGCTGGCGCAGTTCGGCGCCAAGCTGCATCCGCGCACGCTCGAGCCGGCGGTCGAGGCCAACGTCCCCGTGCGCGTCCTCAACACGCACAACCCCGCCTCCCCCGGCACGCTGATCACGCGCAAAGGCGCCGAGGTCGCGGCCGGCCCGCGCTCGATCGCGCGGAAGCGCGGCGTGACGATGGTGCACGTGACGTCGAACAAGATGCTCGGCGCGCACGGCTTCCTGGCGAAGTTCTTCGGCGTCTTCGCCACGCTCGGGATCTCGGTCGACCTCATTGCCACCTCCGAGGTCTCGGTGACGGTGACGGTGGACGAGAAGCACGACATCGACGAGTTGAAGCGGCGCCTCGAGGAGCTCGCCACCGTCGAGCTGTACGACGCGCAGTGCATCATCGCGGTGGTCGGGCAGAACGTGATGTCCGACGCCCGCGTCGGCGCCCGCGTGCTCGACGCGCTCGGGAACATGCCGGTGAAGATGATGTCCCTCGGCCGCTCGGGCCTGAACCTCAGCATCGTCGTCGATGATGGCAACGCGGACGCCGCCGTCAAGGCCGTGCATCACGCGCTGTTCGAGCAAGCGGTCGCCGTATGAAGATCGCCATTCACGGCTACGGCAAGATGGGACGCACGATCGAGCGCGTGGCCTCCGAGGCGGGACATGAGGTGGTGTGCATCCTCGACGTGGAGCGCAACGACCCGCTGGCCGGCGCGGAAGTGCTGATCGACTTCTCGCACGCCAGCGCGCTGGAGCACGCCCTCGGCGTCGCCTGCGACAACGGACTCGATCTCGTCATCGGCACGACTGGCTGGAACGACCGGCTCGACGAAGTGCGCGAGCGCGTCGGGAAGGCCGGCATCGCCTGCGTCTACGCCTCGAACTTTTCGCCCGGCGCGAACGTCATGTTCGCGCTGGCCCGGCGCGCCGGGGAACTGTTCTCACGCTTCCCGCAATACGCCGCGGGGATGGAAGAGCGCCACCACTCGCAGAAGAAAGACGCGCCCAGCGGCACGGCGCTGAAGATCGCCTCCGAGGTGAAGGATGGGAGCGAGGGGAAACTCGATCCGCCGATTGCCGCCTCGCGCGTCGGAGCCGAGTTCGGCCTGCACACCCTCTTCTTCGACTCCACCGACGACCTCGTCGAGATCTCGCACCGCGCCCGCGGACGCGAAGGATTCGCACGCGGCGCGGTCTTTGCGGCGGAGCGCATCCGCGGCCGCAAGGGCCTCGTGAGATTCGATGAACTGCTGGAATGACGAGCTCCGCCCGGGGAACGTCGCCGAAGTCCGCGTATGATTCTGGAGAGGACTTTCTTGCTCGTTACCCACTTGTCGGCCAAAAACTGGCGCAACTTCCGACGCATTGACGTCGATTTAGCCGAGCGCCAGTTCATCGTCGGTCCCAACGCGTCAGGGAAGTCCAATTTCCTCGACATCTTCAGATTTCTCCGCGACATCGCGAAATCTGAAGGAGGCGGCCTGCAGAAGGCGGTCAACGACCGCGGCGGCGTTTCGAAACTGCGGAGCCTCGCGGCGCGGAAAGATCCCGAGATCGCGATCGAGATCGCTCTCGGCGAGATCGGAGGCACACCGGAATGGCGGTATGCACTCGGGATCAAACAGGGCGAACGCGGCCGCCGCCTTCCCTTCGTCAGTTATGAGCGCGTATGGAAGGGCGACACACAGATCGTGAGCCGCCCGAATGCCGAAGATGAAGCCGACCCGCAGCGCTTGACCCAAACGTACCTCGAACAGATCGGTTCGAACGCCGACTTTCGAGTGGTCTCGCGGTACCTGCAGACCATCACGTATCTCCATCTCGTACCCCAGTTGCTCCGTCATGCAGACCAGATTCAGGGGCGCATCATCGAGGACGACCCATTCGGGCAGGCTTTTCTCGAGCGAATCGCGAAAACCTCGGAGAGAACACAAAAGGTCCGGCTTCGGGCGATCGAAGAAGCGTTGAAAATTGCCGTGCCTCAGCTCGAGCAATTGCAGTTCACGCGCGACGAAGATACCGGACGACCGCACCTTCAGACGTTGTATTCACACTGGCGACCAAACGCCGGATGGCAGCGCGAAGACCAGTTCTCCGACGGAACGCTCCGCCTCATCGGCCTCCTCTGGTCACTGCTCGAAGGAGAATCGATGCTGCTTCTGGAGGAGCCGGAGCAATCTCTCAACGCAGCGATCGTGACGCAGCTTGCCCCGGTCATCCACCGCATTCAGAAACGCCGTCGCCGGCAGGTTTTGATCAGCACGCATAGTGACGATCTGCTCGGTGACAACGGAATTGACGGGCGGGAGGTGCTGATGTTGAATCCCTCTGCCGAGGGGACCGAGGTTCGCGTGGCCGCGGATGTCGAAGACATTCGCGCGCTGCTCGAAGCCGGGTTCACCGCCGCGGAAGCAGTTCTCCCGCGCAGCAACCCCTTGCACGCCGAGCAACTCTCGCTCATCGACTGAGAGCATGATCGCCGCGGTGGAGGATGTCCTGAGCGAGGCTGTAGTACGTAAACTGGTCGCTGTGGAGCGGCCGGATCTCGTGCTCTCCGGTGTTCTGCGGAAGAACGGTCGCGAGTACGTCCGCAGCCGCGCTCGTGAGCTGAACCGGACGGCGCACTCCGTCCCCGTGTTCGTGGTCGTCGACCTCGACAGGCCTGTACCCTGTCCAGCCGATCTGATCGAAAGCTGGCTGCCCTCGCCGCGCGCGCCGAAGCTCTTGTTCCGTGTCGCGGTGATGGAGATCGAAGCGTGGATCATGGCGGACCGCGACGCGTTTGCTTCGTTCATCTCCGTGCCGCTCCACCGCATCCCCACTAATCCGGACGACGTCCTCCACCCGAAAGAGCTGATCGTGTCGATCGCGGCGCGATCCAACAGGAAGGAGATCCGCGAAGATCTCGTCCCATCCGCGGGTGACACGCGGCGCGTCGGTCCGGCGTTCAACGCGCGGCTCACGGCGTTCGTCGCTGATACGTGGGATCCTGCAGCGGCTGCTGCTTCGTCTCCCAGTCTCCGCCGGGCAACCGAGAGACTGCGTTCGTCCTAGAGTATGGCCTTGGCGAGGAGCCTGCAGAAACGTACGTCGTCCGAGGGTTTCGATATGTTTCGTGGAGTCGGTACAGCACTCATCACCCCGTTCAACACGGACGGCTCGCTCGACGAGGGGGCGCTGAAGCAGTTCGTCGACTGGCAGATCACCGAGGGGGTGAACTTCCTCGTGCCGTGCGGAACGACGGGGGAGAACCCGACGCTGACCGCGGACGAGCATCGCCGCGTGGTCGAGCTGACCATCCAGACCGCGAACGGGCGCGTGCCGGTGCTGGCGGGGGCGGGGTCGAACGCGACGCCGCGGGCCGTCGAGCTGGCCCTGCAGGCTCTCGACCTCGGCGCGGACGGCATCCTCACCATCACCCCGTACTACAACAAGCCGACGCCGGACGGGCTGCGCCGCCACTTCGGCGCGCAGGCCGAAGCGGTCGAGAAGAAGAAAGCCGGGTTCCCGATGGTCATGTACAACGTCCCCGGCCGCACGGGACTGAACATGACCGCCGAGACCACGTTGCGCATGGCCCGCGAGATCCCGAACGTTATCGGCGTGAAGGAAGCGTCGGGCAACATGGAGCAGATCCTGGCCATCCTCCGCGAGCGTCCGCAAGGCTTCCTCGTCCTCAGCGGCGACGACGCCTGGACCCTGCCGCTGCTGGCTGTCGGCGCCGAGGGCGTGATCTCCGTCGCCAGCAACGAAGTCCCGCGCCTCATGCGCGAGTTGGTCGACAACCGCGACACCGCCATCCACAACCGCCTCCTCCCGCTCCTCACCGGCAACTTCATCGAATCGAACCCCGGCCCGGCCAAGGCCGCGCTGAAGATGATGGGCGTCCTGGCCAGTGATACGGTGCGCCCGCCGCTCGCGCCGATGACCGAAGGCGGGCAGGCGCGGATGCGGGCGATTCTGGAGGAGTGCGGGCTGCTGGATTGAATGAAGTCTCACAGTCTCATAGGCTCACGGTCTCATTGGGCCTCCTGTGAGACTCTGCGACTGTGAGACTGTGAGACCGCATCCATGATCACGATCGAAGACCGCGTCAAAGCCCTCGTCCACGCCGACCGCGTCGAAGCGGTCAAGACCATCGGACTGTTCCTCGCGGAGCTCGAGAAGGGCACCATCCGCGCGGCGCAGCGCGACGAGGACGGCGTCTGGAAGGCGCAGGCGTGGGTGAAGGAAGGGATCCTGGCGGCGTTCCGCTTCGGCGTGCTCTCCGAGTTCGCCTCGGGGGCGCTGTCGTTCATCGACAAGGACACCATCCCCGCGCGGCGCTTCAAGGTCGCGGACGGCGTGCGCATCGTCCCCGGCGGCTCGTCCATCCGCCGCGGCTCGTTCATCGCCAAAGGCGTGGTCATGATGCCGCCCGCGTTCGTGAACATCGGCGCGTACGTCGACGAGGGGACGATGATCGACTCGCACGCCCTGGTCGGCTCGTGCGCGCAGGTCGGCAAGCGCGTCCACCTCTCCGCGGCCGCGCAGATCGGCGGCGTGCTGGAGCCGATCGGCAACGTGCCGGTGGTGATCGAAGACGACGTCGTCGTCGGCGGGAACTGCGGCATCTATGAGGGCACCATCGTCCGCGGCCGGGCCGTCATCGGCGCCGGCGTGGTCCTGACCGGCTCCACGCCCGTCTACGACACCGTACGTGGCCAGATCTACCGACGCACCGCCGACCGGCCGCTGGAGATCCCGTACGGCGCCGTGGTCGTGCCGGGCGCCCGTCCGATGAAAGGCGCATTCGCCGAGCAGCACGGACTGCAGATCGCCGCGCCGCTGATCGTGAAGTACCGCGACGAGAAGACCGACTCGTCGACGGCGCTGGAAGAAGCGCTGCGGTGAAGGCCGCCGACCGCCTCTCCGGCATCGAGCTGTCGCTGATCCGCCAGATCAACGCGCTGGCCACGCCCTACTCCGTGAACCTCGGCATCGGCGAACCGAATGTCGTTCCCGACGAGCGCCTCCGCGAAATGGCCCTCCGCGCGGCCACGACGCCGTGGCAGTACTCGCCGAACGCCGGCACGCTCTCCCTGCGCAAGCGGCTGTGCGAGAACACTTCGTACGATCCCAGGTCCGAGGTCTGCGTGACCGCGGGGACGCAGGAGGGCTTGTTCGCCGTCTTCACCGCGTACGTGAACCCCGGCGACGAAGTGCTCGTCCCCGATCCCGGCTTCCTCTCCTACGCCACGCTGGCGCAGATGTGCGGCGCGACGGTCGTGCGCTACCCGCTCGAAGCGCCCGACTGGCAGATCGACGTCGACGCTCTGGAGAAGCGCATCACGCCGAAGACGAAGCTGATCGTCGTCAACTCCCCCTCCAATCCCCTCGGCGCCGTCGCCTCGCGGGAGACGCTGGAGCGCATCGCGGCTACCGGGATTCTCGTCGTCAGCGACGAGGTCTATCGCGAGCTCTGGTACCACGAGCCGCCGGCCTCGATGCTGGGCATGGGCGAGCACGTCATCGTCCTGAACGGCCTCTCGAAGTCGCACGCCATGACCGGCCTCCGCCTCGGCTGGATCCACGCGCGCGAATCCCTCATGAAGCCGCTCGTCACCGCGCATCAGTACATCGCCACCTGCGCCTCGGTTTTCTCGCAGGCACTGGCGGAGTCGATCTTCGACGACCGCGAGTGGAACGCGGCCTGGCTGGACGGCGTCCGCGAGCAGTTCACCGGGCAGCGCGCCGCCGCGGTCTACGCCATCGCGCACGAGCTGGAGGTGCAACTCGAGCCACCGGCGGGCGCGTTCTACGCATTCACGCCCGTGCCGGCGTGCGAGTCGATCGCGTTCGCGAAGACGCTGGCCACCGACGCGGCGGTGCTGGTCATCCCCGGGGTCGCCTTTGGACCGCACGGACAGGGCTTCATCCGCATCTCCTACGCCGCGCCGGTCGAACAGATCACGTCCGGCATCGAGCGCATTGGCCGCTATCTGCGAAGTCAGGGGCGTTGAACTTGCACACGAGCTAAGATTCGCGATGGTGGCGAGAGCAAAGAAAAACGAAGAACGTCTGCCTGTCCCTCCGGAGAAAGACTCCGTTGCGGCGGCAGAGGTGTCGCTGTATCGGAATGTGCTGAAGATCAAGCAGGAGCATCACCTGGCCGATCTGGGCATCTCCTTCTACGACGCCGACACGACCATTCAGTGGTCGTACAACGCCGATCACTACTTTCACGCGGCGTCGACGATGAAGCTGGCCGTGCTGCTGGGCGTGTTCCGGCAGGTCGCGCGCGGCGAGCTCGCGCTCGACGCGCCGGTGCACATCCGCAACCGCTTCACCAGCATCGTCAACCAGGAACCGTACATGCTCGACCTCGGCCGCGACGCCGATCCCGACGTCTACGGCCACCTCGGCAAGACGCTCACAGTGCGCGAGCTGGCGTACTGGATGATCACCAAGTCGAGCAACCTGGCCACCAACCTCCTGGTCGACGTGGTCGGCATCCCCACCATCCAGCGCGGCCTCGACGAGCTGGAGATCGACGGCATGAAAGTGCTGCGCGGCGTCGAAGACACGCGCGCCTTCGAGGCGGGCCTCAACAACGAAGTCACGGCGAACGGGCTGCTCAAGATGCTGCGCCTGATCGCCGACGGAAAGGCGTATTCGCAGGCAGTCTGCGACGAAATGCTGGAGATCATGCTCGAGCAGCAATACCGAAGCGGTATCCCGGCCGGCCTCCCCAAGGCGGCCCGCGTGGCGCACAAGACCGGCAACATCTCGACCGTGCATCACGATGCCGGGATCGTCTATCTCGAAGGGCGCAAGCCGTACGTGCTCGTGATCCTCACGTCGTTCCCGGCGGAGCAGGGGCGCGGCAAGGCCGTCGCGGAAGTCTCGCGCGACATTTTCAACGCCCTCGCCGGAAGTGTGTATGAGTAGCGAGACCGCCGAAGCCCAGGGACTGAAGGTCGTCGACGCATACGACCTCGACGACGAGCTCCGTTCCATTCTGAAGCCCGGCGAGATGATCCGCGACGGGCAGGGGCGCCGCCACCGCCTGCCGCGCTACTTCTACGAGATCCCCTCGCACGAAGTGGCCCTGGTCACGCGCCTGACGCCGCACTTCGGTCTGAACGAGTTCATTTTCTCGGACCTCAAGGAAGCATCGCGGCTGCACGGCTACCCGCGGTATGTCCCGTGCGCGATCCGCATCCTGGCCTTCTACCTCGAGCAGTTCCGGAATGCCGCCGGCGCCTCGCTGCACATCGCCGTCAACGGCGGCTACCGGTCGCCGTCGCACAAGCTGTCGCTGAACGCCTCGCCGCACATGTGGGGCACGGCCGCGGACGTCTACCGGGTCGGCACGAACATCCTCAAGACCAGGGAAGCCATCGAAAAGTACAACGACATCGCCGAGGACCTCAGCGATGAGGTCAGCGTCCTGCCGTATGGCCACGTGACGGGCAAGAATGCCGACGACCACGTCCATATGGACCTCGGATACATCACCCTGGTCCCCCGGGAGATCAGCGAAGACCGGATGGAGCAGCCGCAGGAGAACCGCCCCCGGTTCGCCTTCGAGGAACGCCGCCGGAAGGATCGGCGCGGGCCCCCGGTTGAGGCGGAAGAAACGTAAACGAGTCGCCAGAATCCCGGCCCGTCGTTTGCTTTTGCTGAAACCGCTGAGTCCCATGCCGCCCGAATTGCCGCCATCGCTCAAACACGAGCTCGACAGTGAAATCGCCCGTTCCCGCCGTAACTGGCTGGAGATGCCGGTCATCGGCATGGAATCGGAGTTCAACGTCTGGCTGGACGAAGAAGAGATCAATCCGGAACCGTACTGGAAACACCCCAGTGCGTTCATCGACCGGCCGCTGCTGAGCCGCGAGAAGTCGTCGCTGCAGCTGCCGACCGGCGGCGCGGTCTACTTCGACCGCGGCGTCATCGAGGTCGTCACGCCGGTCATCGAGCTGGCCCCGTCCAGCACGGCCCGCATGGTGCGTAACCTCTGGGAGCAGATCGGCTTCGTGCGCGACCAGCTCACCAACTGGGGAAAGAGAAACAACCACACCGTGCGCCTCAAGGCGTACAGCACCCACTACAACGTCTCCTACGAGATCCCCAGGTCGCAGCAGACCTCGAAGCGCAACATCAAGACCCTGGCCCTGCTGCTGGCCTACATCCTCCCGCCGCCGGTCATGATCGCCGGCGGAAATCGCCGCTCGACGGGCGTCGGCGTGCGTCCGCGCGGGAACCGGATCGAGATCACCGTCGACTTCACGCCCGATCCGGGCCTGATGATCGCCACGGCCACGCTGATCGTCGGCATCGTCCGCGAGATCATGTGGTGGCCGTCGTACGACCTCTCGATCCTGCAGAAGCTTCCGATCCCCATCATCGCCGGCGTCACCCCGGGCAAGCACACGACCCGCAAGGGCTGGCTGACGAAGGACTTTCACTACGAGCAGAGCCCGTTCACCTCGGACATCAACGCGCCGCTCTGGCCGACGCAGTTCGGCGAGAAAAAGTCGCTGCGCGCGATCGGCAAGGAAGTGGCCTGGTTCTTCCGCAAGTCCATCCGCCGCTACTCCGACCCGTTCAGCTTCCGCCTGCTGTTCGCCGTGCTGGATGGCCGGGCGCCGTCGCTGCTCGAGCTGGTCGACCGCCCCGCCGCCTACGAGGACGTCGGACGCCTCTGCCGCTGGGGCATGGTCATCCACGAGCTGAAGAACTACGAGACGGAGCTGAATCTCCTCGCCCCCTGGCGGGAGATGGACCGCGAGTCGATCGACCAGTTCGTCGTCGAGCGCGCGCAGGCCCGCGAGAAACATCACAGCGAGATGTCCACCGCCAGCGCCGCCGAGCCGCGCGCCCGCCGCCACTCAATCCGCGCCAAGGACGGCAAGTTCGCCACCCCGGCGCTGCTCGAAGAGCCGAGCCCGGGCCCGACCCGCCGCCAGCTCTCCGTCCTCTCGCGCCGCCGCACGGACCGCCCCGGCAAGCTCGTCCCGAAGCGCCCGACCCAGTACGTCGACCGCCGCGGCATCTCGCTCCTGGGAGGCGGCGGCAACGGCCGCTCCGCGCAGGAACGCCGCCGTCGCGACGAACGCCGCCGCAACGCCTACGCCATCCCCTTCCCCGACCGCCGCCTGACCCGCTCCGCCTACGAGCAGGTCTTCCTCAAGCTCGTCTCCGGCGGCCGCCTGAAGATGGGCACCGACATCTACACCCCGGTCGGCATGAAGGGCTGGTACCACGCCATTTTCCGCCGCGAATCCGACGGCGCCGAAAAGCTGCTCTCCATCGACCAGCTCCTCAAGAAGATGTCGGACTGGGTGTAGGGGCTGGCTTTCAGCCGGCGTGGTACCCTCCGCCCCCAATGCGTCGCGCCCTGATTCCCGCTCTCGTTCTCGCCCTGATCGCCGCCGGCTGTCGCCGGGCCGAAGCACCCGCCACTCCCGCCACGCCGCCCGCCGCCGAGTCCAGCACCGTCGCTCCTACCGCGACCCAGCCGGCCGAGGCTGTGACCGAACCCCTGCCGGAACACGATGTCACCGGCTCCTACTTCGCCATGAGCGACCTCCCCGCCGAGTTCGCGGAGCTCGATCACCTCCTCCTGGCCACGATCGACGAGAACGCCAACCCCGCGCCTCTCAACGGCTTCCTCCGCCCGAAGGGACAGGCGGCGAAGGACTACACCCTCGTCACCCCCACGATGACCGGCCGCAACCTCACCTTCTCCACCATCGCCGTCGACGGCATCCACTACGAATTCACCGGCGCCTTCGACGTCCTCCACAAATTCGCCGAGAACCCGCCCCCGTACGAAACCGCTGTCCTCACGGGCACGCTGACGAAGCACCGCGGCGGGAAAAGCATCGCGTCGACGCCGGTGAAGTTCCGGTACGAAGCGGGCGGGTAAGTACTCCATTCGCTAAGTTCGGTGACAGAGCCGCGCGGCGGAAGCGAGATGGGCGTCTCGGGACAAAGTCAGTCCCCTCTCCCCGCGCACGGGGAGAGGGCTAGGGTGAGGGGCTCCCTTTTGCCGAGCGCCACAACCCCTCACCCTAGCCCTCTCCCCGCTCGTCGCGGGGAGAGGGGACTCACTTGTCCCGAGACGTCCCACTACGCCGTGCTCTGTCACCGAACTTAGCGAACGGAGTATTAAGCGGAACGCACTCTCCAGAAGGACCTTCACCCGCCACCCCGGAACATCGCTTCGATTTCACCCTCGCCCATGCGATCGAAATGAGCATCGAGCGCCGTCACCTTCACGAGCGGCTTGCCGGCTTTCGCGATGACGAACGGTTCTCCCTTGGCGGCTCGGTCCACCAGCCGCGAGAGCTGCGCCTTCGCCTCATGGATGTTGACTGTCAACATAGGCCCTCCTCTTCCCCTTCGGACGAGACGCGCGCGTCTGCCGATGAGAAGCAATCCTCTCCCCATGAGGCGCTCGCTTCTGCGGATGAGGCGCGCTCGCCTGCGGCGAAGACGTGCGCGCCTCCGGGTGATGGTTCGCTGGTTCGCTCTCTACCGGTGACGCTTTGCGATGAGGCACTCGTGCCTCATTTCGTACCCGGCGCCTCAGCCAGCGTGTCCCGAATCCTTTTGTCCCATGACGTCGACTGGATCTCCTGCACCTTGCCGCCGACGAAGACGACGAGGGCGTCCATTTTGCGGACGTAGTCGGTGATGTAGCTCCATTCCTCGACCGAGACGCCGTCGTAGCGGAGGCGGGCCGCCCGGCGCTCGGGCGGACCCATGAGCTTCTCCACCTCGACCAGCGTCTGGCCGAGGCGGATTGTGTTGACGCGGGCACGATTGGTTTCGGCGAGGCGGAACGCGTGGCGCTCCACGTTCACCGTCGAAGTGCTGCAGCCAAGGGCCGCGGCGAGACAGAGGACCGCCGCCAGAGCGCGGGGCCTCGGTGGAGCACTCAGTACCATCCGTTGCCCTCCGGGTTGACGAGGGCGCGAGAGACGCTGGCGCGGAGGGCGTCCTGCAGCGTGGCGCGATCGAGGCCGCCCCGCACGACGACATAGCGCAGCGGCAGCTCGGTGGGATGGAACTGCGAGTGGTACGACAGCCAGTCGCGCGTGCCGCCGACCGACGGCTGCATCGACGCGTCGAGCATCACCACGTAGACCGCGTTCGGGTCGACGTGCTGGATACGGCCCGCGTCCACTTCCGTCGCCAGGGCGCGCTGGACGTCGAGGTCGAGCACGTCGCCGCCCGGCATCGGCAGACGCTGCGAGCCGACGCGGAAGCCAAACGTCCGGACGCCGTAGCGATCGAGGTCGCGGATCTGTTCGTCGCGATCGAGCTGCCGAGCCGCGACCAGCGCCTGACGCATGTCGCGCTCGGCCCACGTGCCCGCGAAGAGCACGCGCACCGACGGCTCCTCGATCACGGCGCCGCCGTGGAAGAGCGCGTCCGCCATCGACGCGGCGCCGCGATAGACGTGCACGCGCCCGCCGTCGTCATCGCGGACCATGTCCGCCGGCCACACCACCTCGGGCATCTCGGGCGCGGAGTCGTCGACGACCGCTACCTCGTCCGTGGGAGCGGTGGCGACGGCGGCGCCGAAGGTGATGTCGAGCACGGGGTGCAGCTCGATGCCGTTCGGAGCCACGCCGGTCTGGCCGTGGATGTAATCCCAGAAGCCGACGCCCTTGACCGTCACCGCGATGCTGGTGGTTTTCATCGACGTCGTGGCGGTGAAGCGCGCGTCGAACTGCTGGCGCGCCCGCGCGATACCGGGACCGAACGGGCTCCCCGCGCCGACGCAGTTGCTGGCCGGGAGCTCGATGATCATCGTGCGGCCGGCGCCGTCCTTGATGACCAGGTGATAGTCGGAGTCGGCCTCGCGCACGTACTTGGTTAGCGTGCCGCTGAGGCGGTACTGCGTGGTCTCACGCGGCGAGACGCGTCCGTTCGCGGGCAGGGAGCCGGGCCGCGCCGACTGGTGGAAGTTGTAGATCGTCGAGGAGATGTAGGAACCGAGTGCCACCGAGGGGGCTTGCGGGTCGGTGCCGGTCTTGACCGACCAGCGCTCGACGCCACACGCGGCATGAAGCTCGGAAACCGCCAACAGCGCGACCGCGACGAGGGAGAAGATCCAACGCATCCGTCACCTCCTGAGATCCATCTTTCCGGGGTGGCGGCAGGATACGCGGAAACGTCTCCGATTTCACACGATGTCAGCGTTGACGATCGAATTCGAGCAGCGTCGCGCCCGCGGCGTCGCGGAGCGTGAGCCGCTCCGCGGAAGCCGCGTACGACGCGACCTTCGTCAGCGCGTCAAAGTACTCCGTCTCGCGGCGGTTGCGCTCCGGCTCGACGCAGGCGCGCTTGGTCGCGGCGGCCGGGCCGAAGGTGAGCTTCGAGCCGGCGGCGCCGTACGAGGCGCGGTACTGGTTGCAGCCGCCCGATCCGACGGCGCTGCCGTCGACGAACTGCAGCGTGATTGTGGAGCCGGTCTCGGCCAGCGTCCAGCGCGTGTCCTCGAGCGGGACGGTGCTCCCGCCGGCGTTCTGCATCGGGGCGCAGGCGAGGACGAAGAGAAGAAGAAGAGAGGCGTATCGCATGAGATCTACTCCTTCGAACGGCGGTCCCAGTCTTCCTTGAGCGCCTTGCCGGGGGACCGGTCCTGCAGGCGCGGCTTCTCGAGGATCGTGGCCAGAAGGTCGGCCACGCCCCAGGCGAGAAACGTCACGGTGGCGATGGTGAAGAGCTGCGGGAGACGGTGGAGGCCGAGCAAAAAGAAAAGCGTGACCGGGACGGCGATGGCCATCACGATCACGCCGAGCAGGAGTCGTAAGCCGGTCAAAGCGCCGCGAGTTTAGCGCGCTTCGACCGCTTCAGAGCCGATCGCGTCGCTCGAAAGATCGGCAACCCGATTCTCGACGCGGTCGTGGAACTCCTTCTCGTAGTCTTTCACCTTGGTGACGTACTTGCGCGTCTCCTTGAACGGAGGCACGCCGCCGAAGCGCTTCACGTTGCCTTCCCCGGCGTTGTAGGCGGCGATCATCTTCGTCTCGTTGCCGTCGAAGCGCCCGTGCAGGTATTTCAGGTACTTCGCGCCGGCGGCGACGTTCTGCGCCGGATTGGTGAGATCGCGCGCACCCATCCAGCGGCCCGTGCGCGGCACGAGCTGCATCAGCCCGATCGCGCCGGCGCCGGAGCGCGCCGTCGGCTTGAAGCGCGACTCCGCCTGCACCACCGCGGCGACGAGCTCCGGCCGCACGTTGTTCTTCTTCGCCTCGCGATAGATGATCGAGCCGAACGGCACTTCCTTGTTGAAGAAGTCCTCGCGCACCTGCTCGGTGACGATGGTCAGCTTCTTCGGCGCCTCGGACACCGCGCTCAGCGGCGAGGTGGCCGCCGCCTCGACGCCGTGTACCGCGGCTTCCACACCACCGGCGACCGATTTCGCGATCGACTGCGCCGCGCTGATGTCGCCGGCGAGCGCGCGGTCGAGCGGGTTGCTCGAGGCGGATTTCGTGATGGTGGTCGGCTTGGCAGCCCCGGCGTTCTGCTGGACCATGGCCAGCGGCACACCCATGCCTCCCAGCGCGAGCGAGGCGCCGAGGGCCCAGGATGTGTACTTCTTCTTCATCCCCTGGAAACCGCGCGGCCTGACCGCCTCGACCTCGCGTCGAAGTTGCGACCGGTCGAAATTGTCCAGGAACCGCTCTTGGTAGGGCCGCTTGTTCTTCAGCTCCGGCATCGGTCGTGTCCTCCTGCTTCTGACACGACTTATTTGCAATGCGGAAGCCACATCTAAACGGCTGAGCTGCCATAAGTTACATTTATTCAGCCGCTTACTGTTTGGCTCGCTGGTGGAAGTGCTCCAATGGATGAGCTCTGACGGCTCCTCGCGGCTGGACGACGCAAGACTCGACGACCTCCTACGACGGCAACGTGAAACAGAACGTGCTGCCCTCGCCGAGGATCGATTCGACGGTCAGCTCGCCGCCGTGCGTCTCGATGAGCCGCTTGGCCAGATAGAGCCCGTAGCCGGGACCTCCGCCGCGCTGCTTATCGAGCTTGCTCATACCTCCCAGCTCGAAGACCTGCGGCGCGTAACGCGGGTCGATGCCAATGCCGTTGTCGCGGATGCAGATGCGCGCGCCGGCGCCGTCGTTGCTGCAGTCGATGGCGATCTGCCGCTCCCCTTTCGCCTGGTCGTTGAAGAAGAGGGCGTTGGAGAGGATCGCGCCGATCGCCTCGCGCATCTTCTCGGGATCGATGTTCACGACGGGGAGGTCGGTCGGGACGTCGACGCGGACGCCGCCTTCCTCGATCTGGAAGTTGTACTTGAGGATGACTTCCTCGATGACTTCGCGGAGAGGAGTGGGCTTGCGCGCGGTGGGGCGCGCCAGGAGCTTGACCATGTGCGACATCTCGTCGAGCACGCGCTTCATGTACTGCGCGCTCGAGCGGATGCGGCGCAGAAAGTCCTGCCCCTCTTCATCCAGCTTGTCCAGGTAATCGCTCAGCAACAGGTCGCTGAAACCGTCGACGGCGAAGATCGGCGACTTCAGATCGTGCGACAGAACGCTGAAAAAGCGGACCAGCTCCTCGTGGGTGACGGGCCTTTCAGCCGCGGGGGTCTGCTCCAGTGCTTCGATGCGGCACCTCCAAAGGGGCGCGTCGGTGCAACGGGCGGACCAGTTGGGGCAGGGCGCAGGTAGCAGGGCGCAGGGCGCGGGAGAAAAACCGGAACTCCTGCGCCCCGCGCCCTGCGATGTGCGCCCTCAGCTACGCCTGTTTCCGGAACGCGGCGATCTGACCTTCGCCGAGAATCTCGCCCGCGCCGGAGGCGTCGATCACCACCGCCGTCCTGGCGGGGATGCCGAGGCCGAGCTCCACGTCGGGGAGGGACATGAGGCGGCGCAGGTTGACGTCGTTCTGGGGGTCGAAGCCGGTGTCGATGACCGTCTTCGTCAGCCAGCCGAGGCCGGGCAGCGAGCCGCCGGCGCGCATGTCGCGGGCGTGCGTGCCGAAACACGACGCGGCGGCGCCGATCGCGGCGATCACCGCTCCATGCGCGGCGGCATCGCGCAGGGCCAGATCCGTCGGCGACTCGCGGATCGTCTCGAGGAGGCTGTTCGTGACGCCGCCGCCGAGGTAGATCATGCCGGCGTTCATGATCGCGTTGAGACTCTTCTGCCGCCGGCTGTCCCGGCCGCGGTAGATGGGGAGGTTCACCACCTCCACGCCCGGGTCCAGTCCGCGGAAATACGTGCCGATGTGCTGCGCGTATTCGGCCGATCCCGAGGCCGTGGGGACGAAGGCGATGGTGCGGCGGTCGGGCGGCATCTTCGACAGCAGGAACTGATCGATCTCGCGCGTGTCACCAAACGAAAACTCTCCGCCGCCGATGAGGACGAGCGTCTCGACGGGGACGGCCAGACGTAACGCGAGCTTCATCGCGGCATCCTACAATGCGTCATGGCCAGCGTGGCGATCGTGACGGGTGGGACCTCGGGATTGGGCGAGGCGATCGCGGAGCTCCTTCGCGAGCGCGGCATGCAGGTGGTGACGGTCTCGCGTCGCGACTCCGCGGACGTCACCGGCAACGCGGCGCACGAGGACACCGTCGCCCGGGCTGTCGCCCACGCCGAGTCCCTCGGCGACATCACGCTGCTGGTCAACTGCGCGGGCGTGGGCCTGTTCGGCGCCGCCGGCTCGTACGTCGAGGAGGACGTGCGCCAGGTCATCGACGCGAACCTCATCGCCACGATCCTCTTCTGCGACGAGCTCTTTCCGCGCTTCACGCGCGACGGCGGCACGATCGTGAACATCCTCTCCACCGCCGCCCTGCAGGCCAAGGTCAACGAGAGCGTCTACTGCGCGGCAAAGTGGGGCGCACGCGGCTACACCGAGGTGCTGAAGACGGAGGCGAAAGGGACGAAGGCGCGCGTGATCTCGGTCGCACCGGGCGGAATGCACACGCCGTTCTGGGAACAGGCCCGCGAGGGGTTCATGGACCCGAAGGCCATCGCGCGCGTGATCGTCGACGCGCTGGACGCGGCGGTGAATGTGAGCAGCATCGTGATCGAGCGGTGATCGATGAGCGAACACAGTCCCCTCTCCCCGCGCACGGGGAGAGGGTTAGGGTGAGGGGCACCCTTTCGGCTCGCTCGCACGACCCCTCACCCTAGCCCTCTCCCCGCGCGGCGGGGAGAGGGGACTGACGATCAGCCAGCCTTCTGGTTCATCGTTCATCGCTTCAGAAACGCCGGCTGCGTCCACGCGCAGCGTCCGTTGCTGTCCGTCACCTTCGCCCGCACATAGCCTTCGTCGCCGCGAGGCTTGTACTCGGCGCTGGTGCCCTCGCTCTCCTGCAGCACGCGGCCGCCGGCGCCGATGAACTGGACGCGGTAGTGCGCGCCGTTCTTCTCCTTCACCTTCACCCGATACGGGGCGACGTCCTCCAGCTCGACGCCGGTCGACGCGTAGAAGTCGCCGCGCTCCAGCGCGGCGAGGATCGACTTCGCATCGCGCTTCTCCGAGCGCACCACCACCCACGCCTTGCCGGGCAGCGCCACGTCCGTATCGAGCGTGCGCTTCCAGTGATGCGAGTCGTCGACGGCCACGCCCCAGACGCGGTGTCCGCTGGTCAGCAGGCGATCCCAGATCGCCTCGACGGACGGCGGTCCCTGCGCGTTCACGTAGGGATGTCCGCTGGCGATCTCCAGCAACGTGTAGTTGCGGAGCTGCAGCAGTTCCTCGGCGCCGAAGGCCCAGCCGAAGTTCGGATGGTTGACCAGCGGCACGCCGCCCGCGGCGCGCACCGCGTCGATGTTGCGCTGCAACACCTCGACCGGCGTCTTGCCACCCTGCGGCGCGACGACGCGCTCGAGGCCGAGGGCGTTCACGTGGAGGGGCTTCTTCGGGAGGCGGTCCGTGACCTCTTCGCCGGGGATGAGCACGAGGCCGTCCGGCGCGGCGATGCGCGTGATCTTGTCGTGGTCCGTGATCACCAGAAAGTCGTAGCCGTGATCGCGATACCACGCCGCCACTTCCTCGGGCGCGGTGTCGCCGTCGCTCTGGAGCGTGTGCGTGTGCAGGTTGCCCTTGAGCCACACGACGGAGGCGAGAACGGCGACAAGGATGCGCATCGGTCCCGAATCGTAATCGACACGGGGTGGAGCCGGTGGCTCAGCCCCGCGACGCGCGCCAGACTTCTTCGATCTTCTTGCCCATGTCGCTGGGCGCCTTGACGACGTGAATGCCGGCCGCTTCCAGCGCGGCCATCTTCTCGCCGGCCGTGCCCTTGCCGCCGCTGATGATCGCGCCAGCGTGACCCATGCGGCGTCCCGGGGGGGCGGTCTGCCCGGCGATGAACGCCACGACCGGCTTGGTTACGTGCGCCTGGACGAACGCCGCAGCCTCTTCCTCGGCGCTGCCGCCGATCTCGCCGATCATGATGATGGCCTCGGTCTGCGGATCGGCCTGGAACGCGGCCAGGCAGTCGATGAAGTTCGTGCCCGGCAGCGGATCGCCGCCGATGCCGACCGCCGTCGACTGGCCGATGGTGCGCGTCTGGCCGACGGCTTCATACGTCAGCGTGCCGGAGCGCGACACGATCCCGATCGGGCCGGCCTTGTGGATGTGGCCGGGCATGATGCCGATCTTGGCCTGGTCGGGCGTGATGATGCCGGGGCAGTTCGGGCCGATGAGGCGCGACGGCGCCTGTCCCGCGGCCACGCGGCGGGCGTTGTTCTTCCGCAGAAAGTCGTGCGCCTTGATCATGTCGTTCACCGGGATGCCCTCGGTGATGCAGACGATCAGCTCGATGCCGGCGTCGGCGGACTCCATGACCGCGTCGGCCGCAAACGGCGGCGGGACGAAGATCAGCGAGCAGTTCGCGCCCGCTTTCTCACGCGCCTCGAGGACGGTATTGAAGACAGGGAAGCCCTCGTGCGTCGTGCCGCCCTTGCCGGGAGTGACGCCGCCGACGACCTGCGTGCCGTAGTCGCGGCAGCCGATGGCGTGGAACGTCCCCTCGCGGCCGGTGATGCCCTGAACGATGACCTTCGTATTCTTGTCTGCCCAGATCGCCATTATTTCTCCACCGAGGACCGCCTGCGGCGGTCTAGGCCTGTCCCTTTGCTGCCGCAACCACCTTCGTCGCCGCGTCCCACATGCCGTCCGCGGTGATCAGCGGAAGGCCGGAGTCCTTGAGGATCTGCTTGCCCAGCTCGACGTTCGTCCCTTCGAGACGGACGACGACCGGCACGGGCAGACCGACTTCGCGCGACGCGGACACGACGCCCTCGGCGATGCGATCGCCGCGCATGATGCCGCCGAAGATGTTGATCAGGATTGCCTTCACGTTCTTGTCGCTGAGGATGATGCGGAACGCGTTCTTGACCTGTTCCGCGCTGGCGCCGCCGCCGACGTCGAGGAAGTTCGCCGGCTCGCCGCCCGCGAGTTTCACGATGTCCATGGTGGCCATGGCCAGGCCCGCGCCGTTGACCATGCAGCCGACGCTGCCATCGAGCTTGATGTAGTTCAGGCCGTACTTGGACGACTCGACTTCGAGCGGATCCTCTTCGTGCAGGTCGCGCATCTCCACCACGTCCTTGTGGCGGAACAGCGCGTTGTCGTCGAAGTTCATCTTGCAGTCGAGCGCGAGGACGTTGCCTTCCTTCGTGATCAGCAGCGGGTTGATCTCCAGCAGCGACGCGTCGGTCTCGATGTAGGCACGCATCAGCTTCTGCGTGAAGTCGATGCACTTCTTGTAGGCATCGCCGGTCAGTCCGAGCGAGTACGCGATCTGGCGGGCCTGGAAGGGCTGGATGCCGAGGACGCTGTCCACCGGCTCGCGGTGAATGGCGGACGGATCGTGCGCGGCCACTTCCTCGATGTCCATGCCGCCCTGCGCGGACGCCATGACGACGTTCATGCCGGAGGCGCGGTCGAGGGTGATGGCGAGGTAGAGCTCTTTGTCGATGTTGAGCGCTTCCTCGATGAGCACCTTCCGCACGAGCCGCCCTTCGGGGCCGGTCTGGTGCGTGACCAGCGTCATGCCGAGGATCTTCTTCGTGAGCTCGGCCGCCTCGTCGGCGTCCTTGGCGAGCTTGACGCCGCCGCCTTTGCCGCGGCCGCCGGCGTGAATCTGCGCCTTGACGACCACGCGTCCGCCGAGCTCTTTCGCGGCATGCCGCGCTTCGTCGGAATTGTCGACCACGATGCCGCGCGGCGTGGGCACGCCATAGCGCCGCAGGATTTCTTTTGCCTGATATTCGTGAACCTTCATAGCGGCGCGGTTTGTATCACGAGTTGCGCTTGCGCGTGGCGGGCGCCGCCGTTCTTCGTCCTACGTTACTCGTTGCTCGTTCAATGGGCCTCAACGCACCCCGGACGAGCAACGAGCAACGCTACGGCGCGCCGAGCGCATCCTCGAGCACGCGTCGCAACCGCAACCCTCCACGCAGCAACCGCTCGTAGATCACGTCGATGTTCTTCTTCGCGTACTCACTGCCGAGGGTGCCGTTGCCGATGGCGTAGGAATCGTGGACGGCGGCGTAGTGCGACTCGTTGAACCAGTCGACGACCGTGCCGCGCTGCAGCTCCTCGACGGAGCGGCCTCGCATCTCGGAGGTCATCAGGTAGTCGGCGTAATCGTCCACGGAAGCCGGGCCCCAGTCGACGAGGAGACCGTCCCAGGCGCTGTGCAGATTCGTCTCGACGCCGAGGAGGCGGATCTTGACGAGATTGCCGCCGCGGTCGGGGACCATGTTGCCGGTGGTCTCGTCGCGCACCTGCCCGCCGGCGGCGTGCATCGGCTGATGCAGATCGCCCATGAAGTGCACGATGAAGATCAGCGCCTCGCGGCGCTTGTCGCGCGCCTGCGACTTGTCCTTCAGGACCGCCGTGTACTTTTCGATCGCGGCCACGACGCACTGGTCGTCCTTGCAGTCGCGGGCGCGGTCGAACGTGGCGATGTCGTTCGGCGTGTTGCTGTAGTGCAGCGCACCCGTGTCGCCGGGACGCACTTTTTTGACTTCGTCCGCGCGCCAGTCGTCCGGCAGCGACGCGATCTCGCGCAGCGGCGCGGTGAAATTGAGCCCGCGGATCTGCGAGGCCACGTTCGGCGAGAGCCCGCGCTCCGCAATCTCGGCCACGACGGCGTGCCCTTTGGCGCCCCAGGCGTAGGCGTAGGTCGGCAGGAGGACGAGCAGTGCGAGAAGGCGTGCGGTGCGCATGGCGGAATAGTAGTCTCACAGGAGCACAGCCTCACAGTCTCATAGCGACCCGGTGCGACTGTGAGCCTGTGAGGCTATGAGCCCTATGAACCTGCGCCCTGGCGAGATCATCACCATCACCCCGACGGAGCTCGTCGCCGGCGGCGATGCGCTGGCGAAGATCGACGGCTTCCCGATCTTTGCGGCCAACGTCTTTCCGGGCGACGTCGCGCGCGTGCAGTTGTACGAGGTGAAGAAGGGATTCGCCAAGGCGGACCTCGTAGAGCTGGTGACGCCGAGCCCGTGGCGGCGGGCCATGCCGTGCCCCGTCGCCAACGAATGCGGCGGCTGCGACTGGACCGCGCTGCGGCTCGACAAACAGCTCGAGGCCAAGCGGCGCATCCTCACCGAGTCGCTGCGGCGGATCGGCAAGTTCGACGTCGCCGCGCTGCCCGAGGTCGCGCTGCACCCGTCGCCGCTCAATTACCGGCTCCGCTCGCGGCTCCACCGCGACGGCGACGCGGTCGGGTTCTACGCGATGCGCTCCAATCGCGTCGTGCCGCTGGCGCGGGAGTGCGAGGTGGTGGGAGTGGAGACGGCGCGGCGTCCCGCGGAAGGGGAACAGTGGGAGCTCACCAACGAAATCGTGCGCGACGAGCGCGAGCTCACCCTCACCGTCAACGAGTTCACCTACCGCCTCCATACCCGCGCCTTCTTCCAGGTCAACCGGCACCTCCTCGGCACGCTCTTGCGCCTCGTCTCCGCGCACGCGTCGCGCGTGCAGACGCGCAGGACGGCGGTCGATCTCTACGGGGGCGTCGGCTTCTTCACGCTGCCGATCGCCAAGCTGTTCGACCGGGTGACCATGATCGAGGGCTCGCCGCTCTCCGCGCACTACGCGCGGATGAACGTCCCGCCGCACGTGCACGTCATCGCCGCGCCGGTCGAGGAGAAGATGCGCACTCTCCCCGACGTAGATTTCACCTTCCTCGACCCGCCCCGCGCCGGGACTCGCAGAGAAGTCATCTCCACGATTGCCGAGCGGACGAAGGAAATCATTGCCTACCTCTCCTGCGATCCCGTAACCTTTTCCCGGGACGCGAGCCGGCTGATCGCGTCCGGCTGGCGCCTCGCCTCGCTGGACCTCCTCGACCTCTTTCCGAATACCCACCACGTCGAGACGCTCTCCTCGTTCGAGCGTGCGCAATGACCCTACCGACGTCCCTGCTGCATTTCCTCTCATCGCTTTAGTCGCCGGGCTGGCCATCCCGCTCGTGAGCCCGTGGCTCGCGATCGCCGGCCTGCTCCTCGTCTCTCTCCGGGTCCGCGCGGCGTTCTTCGCCGCGCTCGGCATCTTTCTGTCGCTGCAGCTCCAGACGCGCCTCGGCCGCGAGCACACCGCATTCGACGCCGTCGACCCGGAACGGTTCATCACGCTCGAGGCGCCGCTGGAGCGCGACTGGGCGCAGCGCGACGAGTCGTTTCTCCTCCGCGCCTCGCGCTTCACCGCGAACGGAATCGCCTTCGAGACCCCCGTCGCCATCTACGCGCGCTTTCCGCCGCGGGAGATCGCCATGGAGGCCACGCTCCGCGCCGAAGGGTTCCTCCGCCGCAACGAGCGCGGCGAGTACACGCTCGGCGTGAAGTCGCCGGAGCTGCTGTCGTACGAAGGCGTGCTGCCGCGCTGGCATCCCGCAGCGTGGAATCGCGCCCTCGCCAACTCGCTGGAGCGCCACGCCCGCGAGCCGTCCGACGAACTGGCGGACGAGGTCGCGCTGGCGCAGGCGCTGGTCCTCGGTCGTGGCGAGCGGCTGTCCGAGGAGTTGAAGGACAGCTTCCGCGGCGGCGGGACGTATCACCTGCTGGTCTTCTCCGGACTGCAGATCGCCTTCGCCGCGGGCCTGCTGGCGCTGCTCCTCCGCTGGCTGCACGCACCGCGCGCGGCGGACTGGCTACTGCTGGCGTTCGCCCTCCTCGCGCCACTGTTCATCGGCCCGACCGCGTCCGTCTCGCGCGCCAGCACCGGCATCGGCCTCTACGCGCTTTCTCGCATCTGCAAGCGGCCGACATCGGTCGAGAATCTCTGGTGCGTGGCCGCGCTGATGCGGCTCATCCTCGAGCCCGGCGACCTGACCAGCGCCTCGTTCCACCTCACCTACGCCGGCGCCGGCGCGCTGATGTTCATCGGACGGCAGCTCCGCGTGAAACCGATCGCCTACGTCGTCGCCGCGGAAGTGGCCATCGCCCCGCTCACGCTCTTTCACTTCCACCAGTACGCCCTCGGCGGGGCGCTGCTGACGTTCGTCATGGCCCCGCTGATCTTCGCCATGCTCGTCCTCTCCGCGCTGGCCGCGGCGTTCCCGCCCCTGCTGCACGCGATCGGCTGGCTGCACCGGCTCTGCACGATGCTGAACGCGCTCGGCTTCTCCGGCTGGCTGGCCGCGCCGACCCTCGCCGCGCTGATCGGCGGCGCCGCGCTGGCGCTGCTTTCCATCGCCCTGCTGCGCGGACGCACGCGAGCCGTGGCCCTGATCGCCGCGCTGCTGATCCCCACGCTCGCCGCCGTACTCCGCTCGCGGCAGACGGTCGACGCACCCACCGTGACGTTCTTCGACATCGGTCAGGGCGACGCCATCCTCCTGCGGACGAAATCGCACGCCGTGCTCGTCGACGGCGGACGCGGCGATCGCATCCTGCCGCTCCTGGCCGACCGCGGCATCCGCCGGCTCGACGCCGTCGTGCTCTCGCACGCCCATCCCGATCACTGCGAGGGGACGGCCCACGCGGTGGCCGGCGTCGACGTCGGCACGATCTGGATCTCCCCGCGCCGGTTCCACGGCGAATGCGCGGGACTGGTGCTCGAAGCCGCGCGCGCGCCGATCCGCCTCGCCCGCGACGGCGACACGTTCAACCTCGGCGACATCCAGCTCACCGCACACATCGCCGAGACGCGCTTCCGCCGCGCGCCGGAGAACAACGCTTCGATCGTCCTGCGCGCCGAAATGGGCGGTCGCTCGTTTCTGCTGACGGGTGACATCGAGAAGGAGGCCGAGCTCTATCTCAGCGACCATGATCTACGCGCCGACGTGCTCAAGGTCGCCCACCACGGCAGCCGCACCTCGACCTCGGGCACTCTGCTCGACAACGTCAACCCACGACTGGCCGTGATCTCCTGCGGCCGCCGCAATCTCTTCGGACATCCGCATCCGTCCGTGCTCGAGGCCCTCGACGAGCGACGCATCCGCACGTGGCGCACGGACCGCGACGGTACGATCGACGTCGAAGTGCGCCAGCGGCGCCTGTACGTCCGGTCGGGATTGGACTAGAGTCATGAGCCGACGTCATGGCCACCACGCTGCTCCGCCTCGGCCTCTGGACACTGATTCTCGTCCTGATCCTCTACGTCCTCGCGTCGTCGTACAGCTACGAGCCGTGGGCCGAGCTGATCCCCACCCCGATGCTCGTACAGGCGCTCTTCGTGGCGGGAGCGCTGATCGCTGCCGGCGTCGTCTTCCGCGTCTTCGACAAAGGCGCGTCGGTGGTGAAGAAGAACCGCTGCCAGGTCTGCCGCACGCCCGTGCCGCCGGGGGCCATCTACTGCCGCGCCCACCTCCGGGCCATCCTCCATGAAGAGGACGACCGGACGCACGCGACGAAGGTGCGCCGCCGTTAGCCTGCCGATCGTGCTTGCCGGACCGACCGGCTCCGGCAAGTCGGAGCTGGCCCTGCGTTTCGCGCAGACGCTGCACGGTGAGATCGTCAACTACGACTCCGTGCAGATCTACCGTGGCTTCGACATCGGCAGCGCCAAGCCCTCGGCCGCCGAGCGCGCCCTCGTCCCGCATCACCTCTTCGACATCGTCGACGCCGACGCGGAGTTCAACGCCGCCGACTACGGCCGCGTGGCAAGAGAGGTGTGCGCGTCGATCGCCACGCCGATCCTCGCCGGCGGCACGTTCTTCTACCTGCGCGCGCTCCTCTCCGGCCTGCCGGAGATGCCCGGCCGCGACGAGGTCGTACGCGCCCGCATCCGCCGCATTGCCCTCACCCCCCGAGGGGCGGAGCGGCTGCATCGGTGGCTATCGAAAATCGATCCCGTAAGTGGTAGAAAGATCGCCCCCGCGGACCGCCATCGTGTCGAGCGGGCTCTGGAGGTCTGGATCACGAGCGGCCGCCCCATCACGAGCTGGGACCGGGAAACGGATGACGGGCTGCCGTCGATCAAGATCGGCCTGGCCGTCGACCGCAACCGCCTCGGCCCGATCCTCGACGCCCGCGTCGAAGCCATGTTCCGCGCCGGCCTGATCGAGGAAACGCGCGGGCTGCTGGAGCGTTTCCCAGCGACGGCGCGCCCCTTCGGGACGATCGGCTACAAGGAAGCGGCCGCGGTTCTGCGCGGCGAAATGACAGAGGATGCGGCCATCGCTGAAACTCGGCGGCGCACGCGCGCGTACGCCAAACGGCAGATGACCTGGCTCCGCTCGGAGCGGAATGTGCACTGGGTGGACGCAAACGACCGAAACGACGCATTCGCGGCCACGCTGCGAATCATCGAGGACCGCGCTTGAAACTGACGACGAACCTGATCCTGATTGCGGCACTGCTCCTCGCCGCGTGTGCCACTCCCAGCACCCCGCCCCCCGTGGTCACGCCGCAGGGCGAGGACCTCTACCTCATCCATCCGCTGACCGGCATCACCGTTGCGCCGGCCTCCGCGGATCGCTTCGACGCCGCCTACCGCTTCGGCCTGGCCGGCAACGAAGCGGAAGCCGAGCGTCGTCTCGCCGAGATGCGCACGCGCAATCCCGAGCTGCTCGTTCCCGGGATGCTGCTGGAGGCGCTGATCGACATCCGCGCCGGGCGCTACGACGAAGCCCGCGCCGCGCTCGACCGCGTCGAAGAGCGCGACGCGGAGAACCTCGCCGCGCGCGTCTATCGCGCCGAGATTGCCGTGCGCGAGAAGGAGACGCGGCTCGCCTACGACCTCTATCGCCGGCTCGCCTCCCTGCCCGACGTGCCGCGGGCCGCGGAGCGGCTGGCCGAGCTCGAGTCCGCACTCTTCAACGAGCTCTACGCCGCGGCGCAGAGCGCCCAGCCGGCGGAATCGATCCGCCTGCTCCGCGAGGCGCTGACGTTCAACACCGGCGCGGTTGAGCCGCGCATCCTGCTCTCCCAGCGCCTCCTCGCGCAGCGCCAGTTCGACGAAGCGCGCCGCGAGCTCGACCCCATCCTCAACACCGCCGCCGACCGCCCCGAGGTGCAGGAGATCCTGGCCGAAGTGGACGCCGGGCGCGGGCGCTACCAGGAAGCGATCGTCCGTTACGACCGCCTCGCGCGCCGGACGAAAGAGGAGCGCTACCAGCGCCGCCTCGAAGAGATCAAGTCGGAGTGGAGCGCGGCCAACATGCCGTCCCACTACCGCGCCGCGCTCGAGAGCACCGCCATCACCCGCGCCGACCTGGCCGTGCTGCTCTACTGGACCGTCCCCTCGATCCGCTTCGCCCAGAACCTCGGCACCCCGCAGATCGCGGTGGACGTCGAAGACCTGGCCGGCCGCGAAGAGATCATCCGCGCCATCGCCCTCGGCCTCTACGACGTCGACCCCGTCACGCGTCGCGTCAGCCCCCACCGCCTCGTCCCCGCCGGCCGCCTCTCCACACACCTCACCCGAGTGCTGTCGCTACGCGGCGCCGCCTGCGCGCGCGGCGTGGCCGCGGACCGCGTGCTGGCCGCCTGCGGCGTGGACGACCCGCTCGCGGGGACGACTTCGGACGCCACGGTCACGGGCCGCAACGCGCTGGTTTACCTGCAGCAGGTTGCAAAAAAACTTTAACCCCGCTGTCATCCTGAGCCGCAGGAACGGACCCACGCAGCCAAAAGCATGGCGGCGAAGGACCCCCTGCCGACGGAGCGAGCAGCATGCAATCGGAGGGGGTCCTTCGCCGCCATGCTTCCGGCGCTGTGGGTCCGTTCCTGCGGCTCAGGATGACAGCGGGCGTTGTAGTTAGTGGTTAAAAGATCGTCAACCGCGGCACGTTGAACTCCTCGCGCACCAGCCTCCGCAGATGCGCATCCATCGACCTCGCCCGCGACTTCTCATCCGCGCCCGCCGCTAACGCCGTGGCCTGCTCGCGCAACTGCGGCGCGCGCACCAGCAGTTCCTCGATGAGCAGTGTCTCCAGCTCCATCAGCGCATCCTCGATGCGCGGCAGCGTCTGCTCCTTGGCAAGCTCGCGCACCCGCGGCGCGTAATCAGCGGCCGCCGTCGACTCGAGCACCGTGGCCAGTGCGTCCAGCCGCCCCTGCGGCGACTCCTCGGGCGACAGGCCCTCGGCGCCGACCTGCAGCTCCTTGCGCTCGTCCCACATCTCCTTCACCGCGTGCTTGCAGTAGGCCAGGCTGTTGACCTTTTTGCCTTTCGCCTCCTGCTTGTCGAACACGCTGTCGATGGCTTCGAGCACGACCGGGAGCGGGATGCCATCCTCGCTCCACTTCTTCATCAGGACCCAATCCTTCGCGCTCAGGATGAATGGCGTCCCGCGGCGAAGGGCAAAGTGCGACTCGATCTCCAGAAAGTAATCCGCGGACACGCCCTCACCGTACGATCAGCTACAATCGCGCGTCAACGTCCACGGAACCTCTGGTATGGAATCAGTCCCGCCGCGCGCCGAAGTCACCGTCTACTCGCCGCTGTTCTCCCCCTTCCGTCAGCCATTGCAGGGGGCAGCTGTGTCCATCGGCCGCGCGTCCGACTGCTCGATTCCCATCAAGGACCGTTACCTCTCCCGCAAACACGCCGAGATCATCGCCGTCGGCAATGCGTGGATGCTCAAGGACCTCGGCAGCGCCAACGGCACGTATCTGAACGGCACGCGCGTCGAGCGCGACGAGCCGCTCCGCACCGGCGACCGCATCCGCCTCGGCGACACGGAGATCGTCTTCGAGACCTCTGGCGCCAGCACGGACCGCTTCATCGCCGTCGCCGACCAGGGACAGGGCACCAGTCCCACGATCGCCATCCCGGTGGCCCAGATCCCCGACCGCCCCGAGGAGCAGGACATCGCGCGATTGCAGACGTTGACGCTGCTCGCGCGCGAGCTCATCGAAGACCGCCCGATGGACGAGCTGTTCGGCTTCATCACCGAACGGATCATGGAGCACCTCCACCCGTCGCGCGCCGCCATCGCCCTGCTCGGCCCCGACGGCCGCTCCTTCGCCAAAGTCGAAGTGCGCCGCCAGGACGAGAGCGACCAGAGCGAGCTGACCATCAGCCACACGCTGCTCGACGTCGTCGTGCAGGAGAAAAAGGCCCTGGCCTTCGTCGACGTCAGCATCGACGAGAAACTGCGCCGCGCGCAGTCGATCATCATGCAGGGCATCCACTCGATCCTCTGCTCGCCGCTGATGATCGGCGAGGCCGTGGTCGGCGTGCTGTACGTCGATTACCTGTTCACGCAGCGCTCGATCTCCGAGGAAGACGTGCGGCTCGTGGCACAGATCGGACGGTTCGCCGCCATCAAGCTCGAGACCACGCGCCTGCGCGAGGAAGCGATCCAGAAACGGATCATGGACGAGGAGCTCAAGACCGCGTCCGGCATCCAGCGCCGCCTCCTGCCACCCGCGCCGACCGGCATCCCCGGCTTCACCTTCGTCGGCCGCAACCAGCCGTGCCGCACGGTCAGCGGCGACTACTACGATTTCGTCATCCGCCCCAACGGGAAGGTCTACTTCGTCATCGGCGACGTGAGCGGCAAAGGCGTCACCGCGGGACTGATGATGGCCGGCCTCCAGGTCGCCTTCCGCATCTTCTCGAAGAGCGATCCCGACCCATCGGTGCTCGTGACGCAGCTCAACGTCGCGCTGAAGGAAAACCTCCCCCAGTCGAAATTCGTCACGCTCTTCCTCGGCCGCCTCGACATCAACACCGGCGCCATCGAGTACGTGAACGCCGGCCACACCCCGCCGCTGCTGCTGACGAAGACCGGCGCGGTGGAGATGACCGAGAGCGACCTGCTCCTCGGCGTCGTCTCGCGCGCCGAGTTCACGACCCGCCACATGCAGCTCGACCCGGGCGACTCGCTGATCCTCTTCACCGATGGCGTGACCGAGGCCCGCGACGCGGAAGGCAACGACCTCGGCGCGAACATCATCGGCGACGCGCTGGCCAAACTCCACGGCGCGGACGCCGACGCGATCTCCTGGTCCGTCAACGAGACGGTGCTCCACCACGTCGGCGACGCCGAGAACCTCGACGACGACGTGACGCTGCTCGTGGTAAGCCGCGTGGCACCTGCCGCCGCCTGAGCAGAACGCTTTCATTGCGCCCACGCAAAGAAACGACCGGGGGCCTCCGGCGGGCCGGTGCGACCGGCGGCGCTTGTTGTGCCCATGCTGCCGCGCAAACACGTGTTTCGTCGACAGGTGTGCGTTCAGGCTAGGCCAACAAGCGCCGCCGGTCGCACCGGCCCGCCGGAGGCCTCTCGTCGTCTCCCTTTCGTGGCCGCAATGCGAGCATTCCTGCTGAGCCGCGGGCTTCATCAATTCTTCATCGGCGCTTCGTACCTTGCGCTCATGAAGATCGCACGCACCCTCATCCTCCTGCTCCTCACCACCGCCGCATTCGCGAAGGCGCCCGGCGAAGACCGCGCGCTGGCGTTCGTCAAGGCGTTCAACAGCGGCGCCGACGCGATGGAAGCGTTCGCGCAGGCGAACTACAACGCCGCGCAGTTGCAGCGTCGCGACCCGGCGCAGCGACGGGCGATGTACGAACAGCTCTCCGGCAACCACGGCAAGCTGCGCGTCACCGGCATCGACGCCGACGGCGGCGAGCTGCTCGTGCGCGTCAAGGCGGAGCGCGGCGGACCGCTGACGCTCAGGTTCACCATCGAGCCCGCCGCGCCGCACCGCATCGCCGGCCTGGCCATCGACATGGGCGGCGGCCGCGAGCGCGGTCCCGCGCTCCCGCCGCTGAATCTCTCCGGCGACCTGGCCGCCTCGGTCGATGCCTACGTCTCCGCGCTCCCCGATTTCTCCGGGACGGTGCTGGTCGCGAAAGACGGCGAGGTGCAGTTCGAGAAGGCGTACGGGCTGGCCAGCCGGCGCTTCAACGCCCCGAACAAAATGTCGACGCGCTTCAACATCGGCTCGATCACGAAGAGCTTCACCCGGACGGCCATCGCACAGCTCGCGCAGGCGGGCAAGCTGAAGCTCGACGTCCCGATCGCGACGTACCTGCCGAACTATCCGAACAAGGACGTGGCGCAGAAGGTCACGATCCAGCAGCTCGTCGACCACAGCTCGGGCCTCGGCGACGTGTTCACGCCGCGCTTCCAGCAGATGAACGCGAATCGCTTCGTCACCCCGCAGCACTTCATCGACTTCTTCGCCTCCGACCCGCTGAAGTTCGAGCCGGGCAAGGGACGCGCGTACTCGAACTACGGTTACACGGTCCTCGGCGCGATCGTAGAGGCGGTCTCCGGCGAGAGCTACTTCGATTACATCCAGAAGCACGTCTTCGATCCGGCCGGCATGAGCGGCTCCGGCTTCTTCGACGTGCGCTCTCCGGTGCCCGACCTCGCCGTCGGCTACATGAAGCCGGAGGGGGAGTGGCTGGAGAACACCTTCACGCGCCCGAGTCTGCGCGGCATCCCGGCCGGCGGCAGCTACTCCAACGCGCGCGACCTCCTCCTGTTCGACCGCACCCTCCGCGCAGGCAAGCTGCTCGATGCGCAGTGGACGCGCTGGATGCTCAACGGCGACCCGGCCGGCTCCGTCGTCTGGGCCGGCGGCTCCCCCGGCGTCAACGCCGGCCTCGCCAGCGGCCCGAAGTGGACGGTGGTCGTCCTCACGAACATCGACCCGCCTACCGGCGAGGCACTCGCCGAGCGTATCCAGGGCGCGCTCCGCTGACGGTCGTCGCTTTCCAAAATCGCGCAAAGAACGCGCGAATCGAGGGCGTCAGACCCTAAAACCACACCATGGTGTGGTATTCAAATGCTCCTCGACCCTATCGAAACACACCATGGTGTGAATCTTAAATGCTCCGGGGAGCTTCCCGAGACACCCGAGCGTCCTCGCAAGGCTACAGAAGGGGTCCCAAAACACATTATGGAGGGTGTTTGTGACGCTTCGCGGGTCTTGCGAGACGGCCGCGGAGCCTTCGGACACACACCATGGTGTGTTTTCGAGGCTCCCGAAATGCTATTGGAACACTCCATGGAGTGTTCCGATGGCTCGCCGGGTGTCTCGCGAAGCATCATCGGGGTATTCGAGAGGCATCGGCGGCGTCTCGAATTCACTCCATGGTGTGTTTCGATGGCGCGACGGGCGTCTTGCGAAGCGTCATCGGGATATTCAAAAGGCGGCGGCGGCGTTTCCAACAGCCTCCGTGAGTATTTGAAAAGCTCCGCGAGCGGATCGATAAGTTCGGTCACAGAGCGCAGAGGCGTGGAGCGGCGGGCTTTAGCCCGCCGCGGCTCCCGCCCGTCGGCCACGGTGGGCTAAAGCCCACCGCTCCACGCGCCATGCTTGTCACCGAACTTAGCGAATGGAGTACTCAGGAGAGCCCCTCGTCCCGCGCCCAAGCCTCGATCGCGCGCGTCGCCTGGTCGTTCTTGAAGTTGAAGAACGAGCGCTCGACGCGGCGGTCGGCGGAGAGGATGCGGCGGAACTCCTGGTGGTCGTCGACCGCGGCGGCGAGCTCGTCGCGCATGGCGGCGAACTCCCCCTTCACGAGCGACTCCACGAACAGGCGGCGGTCCTCGTCCTCGCTTTCCGGCGTGCGTGTTGGGATGCGCCGGAAGCGCTCCGGCTCGCCCGGCGGCTCCGCCTCCAGCGGAATGTCGAGGATGTCCCCCGTCTCCACGTCGAGATAGTGCGCCAGCGCCACACCGAGGTAGGCGACTTGCAAGCCGTCGTAGTCGAGCATTCGCGGATGATATCGTTCGTGATGAAGCTATCAGCTGTCAGCTATCAGCTCTCAGGAGTACCGAGCCGGGCCGGCGGGGTTTGCTGAGTGCTGCGAGCTGACAGCTGAGAGCTGCCTTACACATGAGTCAGGACCGGCTCGATGCGAGCCTCGACATCGACCTCCGGCCGGCGATCGAGATCGTCCGGATCATTCAGGAGCAGGATGCGCGCGTTGCGGGCGCCGTGGCGGCGCAGGCCGAGCGGATCGCGCATGCCATCGACGAAATCGCCGAGCGGCTGCGCCACGGAGGCCGCCTCTTCTATGCCGGCGCGGGGACCAGCGGGCGCATCGCCATGCTCGACGCCTCCGAGCTGCCGCCCACCTACGGCATCGACCCCGGCCTCGTGCGCGTGCTCATCGCCGGCGGCGAGCGCGCCTACTTCGAGGCCGTCGAAGGGGCGGAAGATGACGAGGACGACGCCATCGCCACCGTGAATCGCGAAGTGACCGCCGATGACGCCATCGTCGGCATCGCCGCCTCGGGGACGACACCGTACACCGTCGCGGCCGTGCGCCGGGCCAACATGCTCGGCGCGCTGACCGTCGGCGTGACGAATGTCGCCCAGTCGCCGCTTGCGCAGCACGTCGACATCCCGATCGTCATCGAGACCGGCCCCGAGGTCATCATGGGGTCGACGCGGATGAAGAGCGGCACCGCCCAGAAGCTCGTCCTCAACCAGCTCTCCACCGGCGTCATGATCCGCCTCGGACGCGTCTACTCGAACCTCATGATCGACATGCCCGCCACGAACGAGAAGCTGCGCAACCGCGCCGTGCGCATGGTCGAGCTCGCGGCCGGCGTCCCGCGTCCTGCGGCGGTGCAGGCCATCCGCGAGGCGGACGGGAACGTGAAGCTGGCCACGGTCATCGCGAAGAAAAAGATCGGCGTCGATGAAGCGCGGACGCTGCTGAGTGAGAAGCCGTTGCGCGAGGTGCTCGCGCCTTGAGCCGTCGGGTTGTCATTTCAGTTTATCCCGAGCGTAGCGAGGGATCTCCGGTGCACCCGCGCCGCACTTGCCATCCGCGCTGCCGCCGGCTCCGGAGATCCCTCGCTGCGCTCGGGATAAACTCAAACCCAAAACAATGAGCCGCCTCGAACGCCTCATGCACGTCGCGACGAAATACTCGCGGCGCATCATCGGCCTCATGTCCGGGACGTCGCTCGACGCCATCGACGTAGCCATGGTGCGCATCAAGCGGCACGGCCTCAACGCCGAGGTGCGGCTCGAGCACTTTCGCGAATTCCCGTATCCGCCCAAGATCCGCTCCGTCGTACGCGAGCTGTTCGACCCCAAGCGGGCCCGCATCGACGACATCTGCCGCTACGACTTCATCCTCGGCGAAGTCTTCGCCGCCGCGGTGCTGCGCCTGCTCGAGGAGACAAAGATCAAGGCCGACACCGTCGACCTCATCGCCTCCGCCGGCCAGACCGTCTGGCACGATCCGGAAATGAGCGTCATCAACGCCGACGTCGACTGGATCGACCATCCCATCGAGACGCGCTCCACGTTCGCCATCGGACAATCGGCTGTCATCGCCGAGCGCACCGGCATCATCACCGTGGGCGACCTGCGCGTGCGCGATGTCGCCGCGGGCGGCCACGGCGCGCCGCTGGTCCCGTACTTCGACTGGGTCCTGCTGCGCCACAAGACTCGTGGCCGCGCCATCCAGAACATCGGCGGCATCGGCAACGTCACCTACATCCCGCCGAAGGCGACGTGGGAGGACGTGATCGCATTCGACACCGGCCCGGGCAACATGATCATCGACGAGCTGGCGTGGGTGGCCACGAACGGACGGCAGACGTACGACGTCGACGGCGCGCTGGCCGAGTCGGGCAAGGTGAACGACGAGCTGCTCGAGTACTGGATGAGCGATCCGTATTTCACCAAGACGCCGCCGAAGACGACCGGCCGCGAGCTGTTCGGCGCGCAGTTTGCGCGGCGCATCCTGGCCGAGGCGCCGGGCGTGGACATCCACGACCTCATCGCCACCGCCACCGCCCTGACCGCGGAGAGCATCGCCCGCTCCTACCGCGACTTCGTCTTCCCGCGCGGCAAGGTGCACGAGGTCATGCTGGCCGGCGGCGGCGCCAAGAACCCGACCCTCGTGCACATGATCCGCGAGCGCATGCCGGAGCAGCGGCTCCTCACGTACAAAGCGAGCGAGGCGAAGGAGGCCATGGCCATGGCCATGATCGCGAATGACTCCGTGGTCGGTCTCGTGACGAACGTCGCCGGTGCGACGGGCGGCAGGCCGACGGTTCTGGGGAAGATATGCCTGTAATCCACGGCCGTGCCTTCGTCGACGGCGCTTTGCGCGACGACATCCTGATCACCATCGACGAACAGGTGATCGTCGACGTCGCCCAGACGGCGCACGCCCCCGCGGCGGCGCAGCGCGTCGACGGGATCATCGTGCCGGGCTTCATCGACGTGCACGTGCATGGCGGCGACGGCGCCGATTTCATGGACGCGCACGAGGAGTCGACCGAGCGCATCCTCGGCTTTCACGCCACGCATGGCACCACCGCGCTCGCGGCGACGACCCTCTCCGCCGCCCGCAGCGACCTGCACGCCGCCGTCGAGAGCATCGCCCGCGTATCCGCAGACCGCCCCCTCGGCGCGGAGGTGGTGGCCATCCATCTCGAGGGTCCGTTCATCAACGCGACGCGCGCCGGCGCGCAGGACCGCGGCTCGATCCGTCCCGCGGACATTCACGAAGTCGCTGCCCTCATCGCCGAGGCGCCGCGGCTGCGCTGGATCATCACCGTGGCGCCGGAGCTCGACGGGGCGCGCAGCCTCATCGAGCACTTCCGCGACCGCGTGCTCTTCTCGATCGGACACACCTCCGCCGATCACGCCGCGGCCGCCGCGGCGATGGAATGGGGCGCCCTGCACTTCACGCATCTGTACAACGCCATGACCGGCCTGCATCACCGCGATCCCGGGGTCGTCGGCGCGGCCCTGACCTCGGTCGACTCGACCGCGGAGCTGATCGCGGACGGCATCCACGTCCATCCCGCGGCGATCCGCGTGGCCGTGCAGGCCATGCCGCACCGCGTGGCCCTGGTCACCGACGCCATGCGCGCGTGCGGACTGACCGAGGGGACGTACAAGCTGTACGAATACGAAGTGACCGTGGCCGACGGCGCGGCACGCCTCGGCGACGGCACGTTGGCGGGGAGCGTGCTCACGATGGACGCGGCGGTGAAGAACATGGTGGAACTGGCCGGACTGCCGGTCGAGTCGGTGATCCCGATGGCCACGGAAGTCCCGGCGCGCATCGCCGCGGTGGCCGACCGCAAGGGCAGGATCGAGCGCCGCTACGACGCCGACCTCGTGGTCATGAACGAGCGCTTCGAGGTGCAGCGGGTGTGGACACGCGGACATGAACTGGGAAACGGTTGATACCCCGGACGCTCTCTCGGCACGCGCCGCGGAGCTGATGTTCACCGCCATCCACGACGACCCGCGCATCGTCCTGGGCCTCCCCACCGGCCGCACGCCGATCGGCATGTACGAGCGCGTGGTGCAGGAGTGCTCGCGCGAGTACCACTGCTTCCGCGACGTGGTCACGTTCAACCTGGACGAGTACTGCGGCGTGCCGCGCGAGCATCCGGCCAGCTACTTCTCGTACATGAAGCAGCATCTCTTCGACCACGTCGACATCGACCCGCGCAATACGCACCTCCCCGACGGCACCGCGCCCGACTCCGAGGCCGAGTGCCGCCGCTATGAGGCCGACATCCGCCAGCACGGCGGCCTGGCCCTGACCTTCCTCGGCCTCGGCCGCAACGGCCACATCGGCTTCAACGAGCCCGGCACCCCCTTCGACTCGCGCACGCGCGTCGTCGAGCTCACCCAGTCGACCCGCCACGCCAACGCCGACCTCTTCCCCGACGGCCACGTCCCCACCCACGCCCTGACCATGGGCATCGGGACCATCCTCGAGTCGCGGAGGATCGTCCTGCTCGCGGCGGGGGCGGGGAAGGAGGATGCGATCGAAAGGTTGCGCAGCGGCGAAGTGGATGAGGCGTTCCCCGCCTCCGCGCTCCACAAGCATGGGGACGTGATCGTGCTCGCGATGTAAGTCGCGAGTTCGGTGACAGAGCTCGTGGCGCGGTGCCCGTTCGCGCGATGTCGCGGGAAGGGCCGGAACCAGTCCCCTCTCCCCGCGCACGGGGAGAGGGTTAGGGTGAGGGGCTCCCTTTGGCGAGTGCCACAACCCCTCACCCTAGCCCTCTCCCCGCTCGTCGCGGGGAGAGGGGACTGACTTGTCCCGAGACACCCGATCTCTCTTTCGTCGCGGGATCTGTCACCGAACTTAGCGACTGGAGTGGTTGGCGCCACCCCCTACGCCAGACAGGCACAGCTACTGCTTTCATGCGGCGACGGCTCAAGCGGATCATCCTCGTCATCGGAGCGTTTCTCCTCCTCATCGTGGGCTATCGCGTCCTCGGCGTGTACGAGTTCCGCTCCGGCGAGTGCACGGCCATGCAGCCGCGCCGGTTCGCCAGTACGTACCCCAAGCACCTCCGCGTCATGTCCTTCAACATCGAGGGGCACGCCTCGCTGCTGCGCAACGACCACATCGAAGAGATCGCGAAAGTCATCCGCAAGTACGACCCCGACCTGGTCGGCATCAACGAAGCCCACCGCAAGACCTGGCAGGCGCGCTTCGGCGACCACGTCACGCAACTCGAGCGGCTGACCGGCATGCGCGCCGCGTTCGGGCGCAGCTACCGCTTCGCCGGCGGCGACTTCGGGAACGCGGTGCTGACGAAAGGCGTCATCGTGGCGGCGGATGTGAAGGCGCTCCCCGGCACCGGCGAGCCGCGCACGCTGTTCGAGACCGTCGTGCGCGTGAATGGCGGGACGATTCAGTTCTACGTCACCCATACCACCGCGTGGGCGTCCATCAATCAGGCTACGCGCGGCCAGCAACTGCAGTGCATCAACGCCCACCTGCAGGCCAGCGGCTACCCGTACGTCCTCACCGGCGACCTCAACGCGCCGCCGGAAAGTAGCGAGCTGGCGCGCTTTCTCGACCGGAACGTGATGCAGTTCGCCGGCGATCCGAAGGAGCCGACGCACCGGGTCATGGAGCAGCGTCTCGACTACATCCTGGCCGACCCCGGGTGGACGGTGCGCAGCGCGCGCGTCCTCGACGACGGCCCCTCCGACCACCGCCCCGTGCTCGCCGAACTGGTTCATCAATGAAAAAAGAGAAAGAAACCGACAAAGACCACTTCCGCATCTCGCACGACCGCGGCACGACGTACGTCCGCCTCCCGCTGGTCGCGTTCATCGGCGGCGTGCTGATGCTGGTCGGGCTGACCGTCCTGCTCTGGTCCGTCAAACGCGAGCCCAGCACCGCCATCAGTGTGAAGAACCCCGGTGAGCTGCGCGTGCTGCTTCCGTCGATCGCCGCCCTGACGCATTCCGCGCTCGAGACGGGCAACTCGATGCAGCTCCTGCAGAACGGCGACGCCTTCTTCCCCTCGCTCCTCCGCGACATCGCCGCCGCCCGGGAGACGGTCCACATCGAGAGCTTTATCTGGTACGACGGCAAGATCGCCCGGCAGATCGCGCAGGCGCTCGCCGCGAAAGCAAAGCAGGGCGTCGAGGTGCGCGTCCTCGTCGACGCCTCCGGCGGCCGGCAGCTCAAGGGCGACGTGCTGGAGATGCTCGAAGGGGCCGGCGTCCGCGTCGCCCATTTCCATCCCCTCCGCGTCAGCAACCTCGGCCGGATGAACAACCGCGACCACCGCAAGCTGATGATCATCGACGGCCGCATCGGCTACATCGGCGGCTTCTGCATCGCCGACGAGTGGCTCGGCAGCGCGCGGCACAAGAAGGAATACCGCGACACCGGCCTGCGCATCACCGGCCCGGTCGTGAACCGCCTGCAGGGCGCGTTCGCGGAGAACTGGATCGAGGAGACGGGCGAGATCCCGGCCGGCGACAAATACTTCCCGAAGATCCCGCCGGCGGGAGCGAGCACGGCCCACCTCGCCTACACCTCGCCGGACGGCAGCGTGTCGTCCGTACAGATCCTCTATTACCTGGCCATCAAGGCCGCGCGGCGCGAGATCCTGATCCAGAATCCGTATCTGCTCCCCGACAAGCAGGCCATCGCGGCGCTGGAGGAGGCGGTCGACCGCGGCGTCGACGTGCGCATCATGGTGCCGTCCGAGGATGCCACCGACAGTGCGATCGTACAGCACGCCAGCCATCACCACTTCGGCACGCTGCTCAAACGCGGCGTGCGCATCTTCGAATACGACAAGACGCTGCTGCACCAGAAAGTGCTCGTCGTGGACGGAGTCTGGTCGTGCGTCGGCTCGACCAATTTCGACGACCGCTCGTTCTATCTCAACGACGAGGTGAGCATCGGCGTCATCGATCCCGCCCTGGCCGGCCAACTGCGCCAGGCCTTTGCCAACGACCTCAAACACACCCGCGAACGGAAATTCGAAGAGTGGAAGAACCGCGGCCTCTGGCATCAGACGGTCGACGGAATGGCATACTTGGGCCGATCGCAGTTGTGAGGGGCAGCTTGCAGGGCATTAGGGCGCAGGAGACGGCGCCTTCCTCCTGCGCCCTGCGCCCTGCTCACTGCCCCCTGACATGGCCACTCTTCCTGCCGAGGGACGCTGGTCGCTCCGCCTGCTGGCGGAGGACGACTATCAGGATGCGCTGGAGTTCCTGCAGCGCGATCCGCTGATCAACGTCTATCTCATCTCGCGGTTGCAGGAAGAGCGCATGCTCGCCGCGACGCAGATCGCCGTCGCGCGCTACAACGGCGCCATCGTGCTGGTGGCGTCGCTCGCCACGAACATCGTCATGGCCGGCGACCCGTCTGTGTCGAGCGACATCACCGACTCCGCGGTCGGCCTCGTTGCCGACCGCATCCTCCATCGCATGCTGCCCGTGCGGGCGATCATCTCGCCGGCCAACCTCGTGGAGACCTTGTGGAACGCACTGCGCACGCGCGTCGATCCGCCGACCGTGGTGCGCCTCAATCAGCCCGTATACGCATTACGCAAACGGCTCGACTATCCGGACCTGACGTTGGCGCGTTACGCCACAATGCGCGACCTCGACCCGCTGGTGCCCGCGTGCGCGGCCATGCATAAAGAGGAAGTCGGGATCGACCCCCTCGAGCGCGACGCCCTCGGCTACCGCGAGCGCATCCGCGAACTGATCGAGAAAAAGCGCTCGGTCATCCGCGTCGTTGACGGACGCATTGTGGCCAAATGCGAATATTCGGCGGTGACGGCGGACGCGGTGCAACTGATGGGTGTCTGGACGCATCCGTCGTACCGGCGGCGCGGCTACTCGCATCAGCTATTACGCGAGGTGTGCGGCCATCTGGGGCGTAAAGCGAAAACGGTTACATTGTTCGTCAATGACTTCAATACGCCCGCAATTGCGCTTTATGAATCGCTCGGCTTCCGCCGGATCGGCCTCAATCGCGCCCTGATCTGGTAACTCCGGCCCGCGAGTTGCACTTTTCCTACACGCTCGTTGGCTCAGCCGCGGGCGATATGCGCAGGGCGCGCCGGGCTCAGCTTCACGGCGTCGCGGAGGTAGGAATGGCCGAGACAGGTGTAGTGAAGTGGTTCAACAACGACAAAGGTTACGGTTTCATCAAACGCAGCACCGGTGAAGACGTGTTCTGCCACCATTCCTCGATCCAGGCGAGCGGCTACCGCACGCTGAACGAGGGAGAGCGGGTGGAGTTCGAAGTGAAGCAGGGCCCCAAGGGTCTGCAGGCCGAGAACGTCCGCCGCGCCGAAGGCGGGACGCACGAAGAAGCGGTGTGACGACTCGAGGGCGCGGGGCGCAGAACGAAGGGCGCAGAATCGGATCTCCGCACCCTTCGTCTGCGCCCTGTCCCCTACTCCTCGCTGGTCGTCTGCTGAACGCGGGTCGCGAAAAAGGCGCCCAGTGCGCCGCCAATGGCGACGGCCGGAAGCGCCTCTCCGTGTCCGTTCAGCGCGAGCAGGGCTGCCGACAGCCCGCCGGCGACGAGAATGAGTGCACGCAGAGCGAAGTCTCTGAGATCGTAGTTCATGGCAATGGGTGGACGCCTTGGACGAGCGGCCGCGCGGGATTTTAGCACGGGCCGCCTAAGCGGGTGGTTTCGTCGCGTTACAAAAAGGGAACGACGAGGGGCCTCCGGCGGGCCGGTGCGACCGGCAGCGCTTGTTGCTGCGCTCGGGCACACTCTCGGGACAAACGCGTTCGCGACTGAAACGTCCAGACAGCGCAGCAACAAGCGCTGCCGGTCGTACCGGCCCGGAGGCCTCCCGTCGTCTCCCCTTTGGTGGATGCGATAAGCCGGCTACATCCGCTCCGGGACCGGGATCCCCAGCAGGCCCATGGCCGCGACCATCGTCCGGCGGAACACCTCGGCGCAGACCGCGCGGCGCTGGCGCTCGGCGTCGTCCTTCTCATTCATGATCGGGTACTTGTGGTAGAAACTGTTGAACTTCTGGCAGAGGTCGAGCAGGTACTGCGTGACCACCGACAGCTCCAGTGAGTCGACGGCCCGGCGGATGGCGGCCGGCAGCTCGGCGGAAAGGCGCACCAGCTCCCACATGTCGTCCGTGAGCCCCTGATTCAGCGTCAGCTCGTCGACGGCGTTGTCGTCGATGCGCGGGTCGACCTCGCGCTCCTTCATCTTGCGGAAGATGTTCTGCACGCGCACGGTGGAGTACTGCAGGTAGGGACCGGAGTCCCCCTCGAAGCGCAGCGCCTCGTCGAAGTCGAAGGCGATCACCTTGTTGCGGCCGAAGCGGAGCATGAAGTAGCGCAGCGCGGCCACGGCGATCTGCCGGCCGAGCTCCGCGGCAGCGACGTCCGGCGTGTTGGCGCGCACGGCATCCGCCGCCTTCTGCTCCAGCGCGTCCAGCAGATCGTCCGCCTTCACGCCGAGGCCCTTGCGGCCGGACATCTCGACGTACGCGCGCGCGGAGTCCTCTTCCGAGATCTCCATGCCGAGGGCGCGGGCGGTGACGGGGGTGAGGGCGACCATCTCGTAGGCGAAGTGGATCGACGACTCGGCCGCCTTCGGTCCGGCCACCTGCCGCACGCCCTCCTTGACCACCTTCTGCAGGTAGGCCTGCCGCGAGTCGATGACGTTGACGACGCGGTTCGCGCCGCCGAAATTCGGCGCCGTCGGATCGCCGTCGCCTTCGTGCGTCGTCTCCCAAAGCTTGTACGCTGCCGGGAACTTGCGGTACTGGAAGGTGCGGTCGAGGCGGCCCAGCTTCCAGAGCTGATAGGCGATGTCCTTGCCGGTGTAGGTGACGGTGCCGTTGGAGCGGACGAGGATCTTGTCGGGCTCGTTCATGCCCGCAAACTCCTCCGACTCGTCGAGCTTCATCACCCAGCAGTCTTTGTGTTTCCCCTCGGTCTCCTGGATGACGGCGCCCGATTCCTTCAGCAGCTCGAAGGCGCGGTCCCAGAAATGGAGGTGGATGATGTCGCTCTCCTTCGGCAGGAGGTCGTAGACGATGCCGAGGCGCTGCATGGTCTGGAGGTGGCGCTGCACGACGGCGCGGGCGATGATCTTCGCCAGGACGGCCGTGTCGCCTTCCTGCTTCTCCATCCGGTGCAGGGTCTCGCGCCGCCACTCCATGGCCTCGGGGTGCTCGGCGTAGTACGCGGCCATCTTCGAGTAGACGTCCCAGCAGAGATAGTCGAAGCGCTCGTGCGTGGCGATGAGCTGCTCGACGTCGGCCACGCTGCGCTTCTCCAGGCGCTCGAACGCCACCACGACGTCCGCGACCTGCACGCCCGTGTCGTCGATGTAGTTCTGCGTCTCGACGCGGTCACCGAGCCACTTCGAGCAGCGGACGTAGGTGTCGCCGAGGACGGAGTTGCGGAGGTGGCCGATGTGGGCGGCCTTGTTCGGGTTGATGTTCGTGTGCTCGACGATCACCCGCTCGCCCGAGGGCGGCGGCGGGGCCATGACGGCGCGGAAGTGCTCCGCCGTGAACGCGCCGCGGTCGAAGCGGAAGTTGAGGTAGCCCGCCCCTTCCACCGACACGGAGGCCACGAGCGGCGGCAACTGCATGCCGGCCGAGAGCTGTTCGGCGATCTCGCGCGGCTTGCGCTTGAGCGCCTTGGCCAGTTCCAGCGCGATCGGCGTGGCCAGGTCGCCCAGGTTCAGTTTCGGCGGCGCCTGCAGCACGACCCGGTCCACGGGATGGCCGAAGAGGGCCAGGGTGCGCGAGCGCAGCGTTTCGGTCAGTTGTTCGATGATGCTCTCGAGAATCATGTGTGGTTCCAGACTTTCAGGATCCAGTGGTCCTGCCGGCGGACGAAGATGTTCATGGCGGCGTTGTCCTGCGCCAGGCGGAGTGCGCCCATGAGCGGGAGGCCGAGGAGCGCCATCGCGGCGATGCGGATGGCGGTGCCGTGCGCAACCACGACGGCCCGCTCGGAATTCACCTGCGCGAAGGCCCGCTCCAGCCGCAGCCGCACATCGGAGTGCGACTCCCCCTCGGGGCAGCGGCAGTCTTCATCGGCGATCCAGCGTTTGTAGATCTCCTCGTCCTCGCGGCGGATGTCGAGGAACGCCCGTCCCTCCCAGCGGCCGTAATTCATCTCGCGAAGGTCGTCCATCGGGACGATCTCCAAGCCCGTGGCATCGGCGATGGCCTGCGCGGTGGAGAGGGCGCGGCCGAGGGTCGAGGAGTAGAGGGCGGTGGGCTTCATCGCCGCCAGACGCTCCGCGAGCCGCTGCACCTGCTCGCGCCCGAGCGCGGAGAGGTCGCTGTCGCTCCACCCCTGCGTGATGCGGGCGACGTTGTGCTCGGTCTCGCCATGGCGGACGAGGATCAGCTCGCGGGTCACGAGACGCCCTCCCCCACGCTGCCAAGCGACGGAAGACAGAGAGGGCGTCTCGGGATAAGTTGTCCCCTCTCCCCGCGACGAGCGGGGAGAGGGCTAGGGTGAGGGGTTGTGGCGCTCGGCAAAAGGGAGCCCCTCACCCTAACCCTCTCCCCACTGCGGTGGGGAGAGGGGACTGGTTCTGGCCCTGTTGCGAATGAACCACTCAGCACGACAAGAGATCTCACGCCGTCACCGTGGCCCGATCCGGCACTAGCAGCGACTCCGCCGTCATCTCCGCCGGCTTGTCGATGCCGAGGATGGTCAGGATCGTCGGCGCGACGTTGGAGAGCACGCCGCCGTCGCGGAGGGCGCCGAAGCGCTTCTTCGCGTCGACGAGGATCAGCGGCACGGGATTGAGCGTGTGGGCGGTGTGCGGCTGGCCGGTGGCCTCGTCGAACATCAGCTCCGCGTTGCCGTGATCGGCGGTGATGAGCGCCACGCCGTCCACCTGCTCCACCGCATCGAGGATGCGCGTGACGGCGGTGTCGGTGTCGTGCACGGCCTGCATGGCCGCGTCCATGACGCCGGTGTGGCCGACCATGTCGGGGTTGGCGATGTTCATGATGATCACGTCGTACTTTTTCGACGCGATGGCCTCGACCACTTTCTCCGTCACCTCGAATACCGACATCTCCGGCTTGAGGTCGTATGTGGCGACCTTCGGCGACGGCACGAGCAGGCGGTCCTCGCCGGGGAACTGCAGGTCGGAGCCGCCGTTGAAGAAGAACGTCACGTGCGCGTACTTTTCGGTCTCGGCGATGCGGAACTGCGTCAGCCCCGCTCTCGACAGCACTTCGCCGAGGTTGTTGCGGATGGCCTGGGGGGGATAGACCACCGGCAGGTCGAACTTCTCGTGATAGCGGTTCATCGTCACGAGCTTCGCCTTCGGATGCGCGGCGCGCTCGAAGGGCGTGAAGTGCTCGTCCTTCATGGCGATGACGATCTGGCGCATGCGGTCCGCGCGGAAGTTGAAGAAGAAGACCGCGTCGCCGTCCTCGATGCGTCCGCGGTGCGCGCCATCCGCGGAGAGGACGGAGATCGGCTCCATGAACTCGTCCGTCACGCCCTGCTCGTAGAAGCGGCGCATGGTCTCCAGCGGGTCCTTCGTCTCCGTGCCGACGCCCATGGTCATGAGGTCGTAGCCGCGCTGAACGCGCTCCCAGCGATGGTCGCGGTCCATGGTGAAGTAGCGGCCGACGACCGTCGTCAGGCGCGCCTTGCCGTCGATGTGCCGCAGCAGATCGCCGAGGTACTTCTCCGCGGACCTCGGCGGCGTGTCGCGGCCGTCGAGGATGGCGTGGACGTAGATCTGTTGGGCGCCGAGGTTGCGGGCGGCGTCGACCATTCCGTGCAGATGCTCCTGCAGCGAGTGCACGCCGCCGTCGCTGAGCAGCCCCGCGAAATGCACCGCCCGCGCGCCTCTCACGGCGCCGGCGAAGACAGGGTTCCGTTCGAGCTCACCGGCCTTGATGGACTTGGAGATGCGGACGATGTCCTGATCGACGACCCGTCCCGCACCGATGTTGAGGTGCCCGACCTCGGAGTTCCCCATCTGCCCTTCCGGCAGGCCGACCGCCAGGCCGGAGGCCTCGAGCGTGGTCCACGCGTGTTCGCGGTACAGACGGTCGAAGCACGGCGTCTGCGACTGCGCGATGGCGTTGTGCTCGCGCTCCGTGCGGCAGCCGAAGCCGTCGAGCACGAGCAGCAGCAGAAATGGACGCTCCGGCATGAGCCGCCGAAGATATCAAACGCTTACGCGGATTGAACCTGCTTCTCGCGCTTGAAGACCATGCCGATGTGGTCGGTCGCACCGGTCTTGAAGTTGATGGAGGTGATGCTCACCAGCTCCCATCCGTCATCGCCGAGCCGGTTCAGCTCTTCGGCGCGACGCGGATCCATCGAGTAATTCTCCGACCGGACGTTGATGATCTTGTATTCCCAGGTCTTCATGTCCGTGGCTCTCCCCCATCCCGCATTGCTGGTGAATTCGCGCGCAGTGTAACAAACGCCGCCCGCGGCGGGGTAAAAGGAAAAGGGTAAAAGGTAAAAGTCGCTTCGCGTCTCGGCACACTCGCGGCCCGAGGCGAAGCCACTTTTACCCTTTACCTTTCGCCGTTCACCTGGCAATCCTCAATCCTCAATTCTCAATCCTCAATCCGTGTCATCCCGCCACTCCACCGCTTCCCCCGGCAGATCCGTGATCACCCCGTCGCATCCCACTTCCCGCAGCCGCTCCCACTCCCGCCTGCGGTTCGGCGTGTACGGCACGACCTTGATTCCGCGCCCGTGCAGCGACGTCACCATCTCCTCGTCGACGAAGTGATAGTTCGGGAACGCCCACGTCGCGCCGACCCGCGCCGCGTACTCCGCCACGTCGACGAGATAGCCATGAAAGGTGATCCCGAGGGGGAGCTTCGCGTGGCGGTCGCGCAGCGAGGCGATCAGCGAGTGGTCGAACGACGCGATCACGGAGCCGGGCCATTTGCCGACGTGCTCGATCAGCGTCTCCTCCCACTTCGAGCGCTTCACCTCCAGGATCATCCGCGCGCGTCCGGCATAGCGCGCCAGGTCGCTGAGCCGCTCCACGAGCTGGCCGCGCTCCGCGCATTGCGCGAACGTCAGCGACTCGATCTCGGCCTCGTCCAGCTCGTCGTCGTGATAGAGCACGGCGATGCGGTCGAAGAGCAGCCGGAGGTCGGTTTCGAAGCCGTCCGCACCCGCCCGGAGGGCCTCGTCGAATGACGCCAGAGTGTTCTCAGGAAAGCGCTTCGGACTGCCGCGATGACCGAAGATGAGGAACCGCTCCGTCATTCGTAATCTCTTGTGGCGCCTCGGGTGACGTGGTAGCTTGCTGACCGATTCCAGGAGCAGAAAGATGCCGAAAAGAATCCTTCTCGCGGATGACAGTATCACCATTCAGAAGGTCGTCGAACTGACCTTTTCCGACGGCGATTACGAGGTCACCGCGGTCAACAACGGGGCCAAGGCCATCCAGAAACTCAGCGAGATGCGGCCCGACATCATCCTGTCGGACATCATCATGCCGGAGAAGAACGGCTACGAGGTCTGCGAGCACGTCAAGTCGCATCCCGAGTACCGCAACATCCCCGTCGTCCTGCTCACCGGAACGTTCGAGCCCTTCGACCCCGACCGTGCCGAGAAGGCCGGCTGCGACGCGGTCGTCACCAAGCCGTTCGAGTCGCAGAGCCTCATTCACAAAGTGGAAGAACTGATCGCGGCGGCGCAGAGTGCCCCCGCCGCGGCGCCGGTCGCCGTCCCCGAGCCGGAGCCCGAAGCGCCGTCGCCTTGGATGGATGACGACGAGACGGCCGCCACGACGGAGGTGAGCGCCGCCATGCCGTTCACGACGTCCGGCGGCTCCGTGCCAACGCCGTCCGAGGCGTACACGCACGACTCCGACATCTTCAATGCCGCCCCGGCGCCGGAAGCCACGACCGAGATGCCGTTCGATGCCACCGCCGACTCGCCGTTCGCCGGCGAGACGCGCGCGTTTCCGCGCATGAGCTTCGACGACTTCCCTGCCGTTCCGCCCCCCTCGGCCGAGCCGTCCCCATGGGATGAGCAGGACTTCGGCGGCGAGACGCGCGCCTTCGGCAAGATCAACGTCGACGACCTGCAGTCCATGCAGCAGCCGCTGGAGGCCGAGGCGGCGCACGACGACCCGCAGCCGGAGCCGCAGTTCGGAGCGCCCGAGCCGCAATTCGCACCGCCCGATCCTCAGCCGGAGCCGCAGTTCGCGCCGCCGGATCCGCAGCCCGAGCCGCAGTTCGCGCCGCCCGACCCGCAGCCTGATCCGCAATTCGCATCGCCCGCATCCGAGCCGGACACCGACTCGCCGTTCGGCGAGCCGCCGCCCGCCGAGGACTTCAGCAGCGAGACGCGCGCCTTCCAGCGCATGAGCTTCGACGAGCTGCAGCAGCAGATGTCCACGCCCGCGCCGGAGCCGCTCGCGGAGCCGGAGCTCGAACCCGAACAGCAGCAGCCCGCCGCGCAGGAAGCCTCGCCGTGGGATGAACCGGCCGACACGCCGGCGCCCATGTTTGGTAGCGGCAGCGATAGCGAGACGCGTGCAATCCCGGCGATGTCCTTCGACGACTTCCCGCCGCCGATGGCCGAGGAGCCGCGGCCCGAGCCGCAGGCCGAGACGTCGCCGTGGGACGAGCAGCCGGCATTCGGCGGCGAGACCCGCGCCTTCCCGAAAATGAGCTTCGACGATCTCGCCGCCATGGCGCCGACGCCGGAGCCGCAGGCCGCCGAGCCGGAGCCCGAGCAGACGCCCGCGCCGTGGGATGCGCCGGCCGCACCGGCTTGGACGTCCGCCGACGAAGCCCCGTCCGCGCCTGTGGAGACATTCTCCTCCCGCGCCTACACGCCCTTCACCCCCACCACCGAGCCCGAGCAGACCTCGGACGCCGCAATGCCGGAGGACCTGCCGTTCGCGACGGAGACCACCGGCCAGCCGGAGGTCGAGGACGAGCCGGAGACGGCCACCCCGTTCACCACCGTGCCGCCGCCGGCCGAGGAACAGCCGGTCTGGCCGGAGCCGATGGGTGCCGCGGAAGCCGCGGCAGAATCGGACGAGCCGGTCGTTCCGCCGCCCGCCCTCGCGCCCGAGACCGCGGCATCGCTGCCCATCCGCTCCGCGGAGCTCAGTGAGGAGCAGGTGGACCGCATCGCCCGCCGCGTCATCGAGCTGATGTCCGATCAGGTGGTGCGCAACATCGCCTGGGAAGTGATCCCCGATCTCGCGGAGATGGTGGTCAAGGAGCGCATCCGCCAGCTCGAATCGGAAGCGTGAAGATCTACACCCGCACTGGCGACCTCGGACAGACGTCGCTCTTCGGCGGTGCGCGCGTCGCGAAAAACGACGCGCGCATCGAGTCCTACGGCACCGTCGACGAGCTCTCGTCCTTCCTCGGCGTCGCCCGCGCCACGTCGCTGCCGCCCGCGGTCGAGCAGATCCTCGAACAAGTCCAGCGCGACCTCTTCGACATCGGCGCCCATCTCGCCTCCCCCGGCACGTCGCGCTTCGCGGGCGTCGACGCGAACCGCATCGAAGAGCTCGAGCGCGCCATCGACGCCATGGAGCGCGACCTCATCCCTCTCACGAACTTCATCCTCCCCGGCGGCTCACTGGCGGCCGCCAACCTCCACGTCGCCCGCACCGTCTGCCGCCGCGCCGAAAGACTCGTCGTCGCCCTCCACGACGACACCCCTGCCACCCACTCCACCATCGCCTACCTGAACCGCCTCTCCGACTACCTCTTCGTCGCCGCCCGCTACGCAAACCACCGCGCGGGTGTCTCCGACGTTCAGTGGAAACCATAACGTAGGGCGCGGCGTGCACTGGAACGCAGGCGTCCTCGCCAGCGCGCCTGATGTCTGTACCTCATCCATGGCTGGGGGCACTACCGCGTCGATGACGTCAGACACCAGCCATGGATGAGGTACCCACCGCGTCGACGACGTCTGAGCCCAGCCATGGATGAGGTCATGACCCCATTGATCGCATGTGGGTCCAGCCATGGATGAGGTGATGACGTCGACGAAATAGTGATCGCACCTCATCGATTGGGTGGGATGACCTCAACCGCCCCTTCCGACACCAGCCAAGGATGAGGTCACGACCCAATCGATGACGCCGGACCCCAGCCAAGGATGATGTCGACACCTGCCATGGCTGGGGTCGAGTGCAATTCGCGAGGTCGGAACCTCAGCCATGGATGAGGTCTCGCCCGACCCATGACGTATGAACCTCATCCTTGGCTGGGGTCGGCCGCCCACTCTGAGGTCAGAACCTCATCCTTGGCTGGGGTAGATGGCGTTAAGGAGCCTCCGGTGAGGTCGGCTCACATTCCGGTACCCGGCGGCCGAGTCAGAGCACCAGCCATGGCTGGTGTCGAATGCTTTACGTGAGGTGGGCGCACCTGCCATGGCTGGTGTGGGAGGCCGGCCTTCTCGTGACGAACGCCCGGGGCAACACTTCGGCGCGCAAGGACGGAGTCGAGCGATGTCAGCGCCGCAGTCCGTGCCGTGCGGCCGAGGTCAGAGCACCAGCCATGGCTGGTGCCACGGTCCGGGCGACGAGTGCGCAGACAAATCGACGACGATCACAGCTGGCGATCCTCTTTCTCACGGTAGCCACTGGTCGACATGCCACGCAGAGTGCCGCGAAACGCGGATAGAGGCCGATCAGGAATCAGCGTGATTGCATTGCCTTTACTGATGACCTGCATCTCCTGCCCGGCTTTCAGGCCATGCCGATCGCGAATCTCTTTAGGGATCACAACCTGAAACTTCGGAGAAATGCGTGTCCGTGCCATGGCCGTCACCTGTCCTCGCTCGTCCGTTGCATCGTAATACGCAGCATGGCGGTCAGACTTCACGGCGTCCTCTAAAGGCGAAGCCGAATCTCACGTCTACGCTGTCAGGCACAGCTCTCGCAACGGTTGAGTCCGCAGGAGGAGATCCATCGATGGCCGCAAAGAAAGCTGCTCGGAAACGAGAACTGATTGAGCCGACTCCCGGAGACAAACGATTCGTCCGCCGCGACAAGGAAGGGAAGTTCAAGGACGTCGTGGACGTCGGGAAAAGCCTGGCCGCCGATCGCCGCTCGAAGTCGAAGACGGTGGTGAAGCCGGGTCAGGGCGACAAGGGCGATGTGAGGCGCCCTCCGTCGAAGAAGGCATCCGCCAGGAAGGCATCCTCGAAGACGGCGTCCTCGAAGAAGACGTCCGCCAAGGCGACTTCTTCCAAGAAGACGTCCTCGAAGAAGACATCCAAGAAGAAGTAACTCTTCGCGGGCGGGACCGGGGGGTAAGGCCAAAGGTCTTCAGTTAAGGAATTGTCGGGCGAACTCGATCGCGTGCGTAGCACGCTGAAGACAAAGCCCCGGCTTCCAGCCGCCCGGGTGGGCGGGGGCTATGGACTGCGGCGACCGCAGGCGCCGCTTTCACTGCCTTCCGTGCCACAGCGACTCCACACCACGAACGGCAGTCAAAGCGGCGTCTGCGGCCGCCGCAGTCCATAGGCCCACGAAAGAATCCAGGTACACGGTGCCGGAGACTCCACGCGTAACCTGCTGGGGGGGAAGTTGGTCGGGGCAAGAGGACTTGAACCTCCGACCTCACGGTCCCGAACCGTGCGCTCTACCAGGCTGAGCTATGCCCCGATTTGCTGCCGAGTGCCGCGCGGGTGGCGGCAGGAGGCGCGGATTCTAGGTGAATCGCGCCAAGCGGTCAATGGAACGGCAGTCCCTGCGGTTTCATTCCGGTACGCGGAATCGCCCACGGAGGCGTCCGTTACGCGCGGTTTCATTCCGGTGACGCACGGAATCGCGCTCCGAGGGCCCCCGTTGCGAAGTGCATTGGAGAAACACTCATGAGAAGGAACATCTGTCTGATCGCGCTTTTGGCGCTGGCGCTGCCTGGCTTCGCTCAGGAACAGCAGCCGCTCCGGGAGCAGATCGAAGTCAACGCCGTCCTCCTCGACGTCATCGTCACCGACCCCAAAGGCAACCAGATCCTCGGCCTGACCAAGGATGATTTCGTCGTCAAAGAGAACGGCGTGGTCCAGGAAGTCGAGACCGTCGACTACTTCACCAACCGCCAGCTCCTCGACGCACGCGAGTCGAACGCGCCCTTCCAGGTCGAGCGCACGAACGAGAACCGCTACTTCATCGTCTTCTTCGACAAGCCGGACGGCGGCCTGCTGATCGACCAGCTCACGCACGCCCGCAACGCCGCGCGCGACTTCGTCGACAACCGCATGAAGGAGACGGACCTGGTGGCCATCGTCGGACACGACGTGCGCCTCAAGGTCTACAGCGACTTCACCAACGACAAGGCCGTGCTGCGCAAGGCGCTGAACGAGTCGACGCGCTTCGGCAAAGGCCTCACCACCGCGCCCGCGGTCGACGGTCCGTCCATCCTGCGCAACGTCGACCGGAAGCAGATGAGCGATCACACCGGGACCGTCTACCAGGCGCTCGACGTGCTGGCCGAGGCGGTGCGCCCGGTGCGCGCGCGGAAGAACCTGATCCTCTTCTCGCCCGGCATCGCCGACATCAACGAAGAGATCCGCAACGGCATGATCCTGGACCGCAGCCGGCACCTCGATCCGGCGCTGGGCTCGCTCAACGCCTCGAACGTGACCGTGTACGGCGTGCAGTTGCAGCGGCAGAGCGACCAGGCCGTCAACACCACTTCCGCGTATCACCAGCGCCTCAGCGAGATCTCAAGCTCGACCGGCGGCGAGTACTTTCAGTACAGCGCCAGCTTCACGCCGGCGCTGGAGAAGGTGGAAGAGAAGAACGCCGGCTACTACCTGCTGACCTACCGCTCGGGCAAGCCGCGCGGCGAAAAGGGGTTCCAGAAGGTGAATGTGTCGGTGAAGAGCCCCGAGCTGCGCGTGACCGCACGCTCCGGCTACGAGTTCGGTTCATAAACCACGAAGGTGACGCGCTCGCCCGGCGCAAGCTGGGCGAGCTTCCACCTCTCGCTCCGCAGCAGCGTGAGCGGTTGCAGATAGCCGCCGGTGGCCGGATGGTCCGGCCCCATGGCCACGAGGCTCCCGTCGGGATGGAGCTGCACGGTCCCGCACTGCATGCCGATGGAGCGCAGGTCCGCGGGCGCGGCGATGCCGAGCGGATGCAGCGGACGCAGACGGATGCCGACGCGGTCGAGCTGCGGCGTGACTTCGCACTCGATTCCGCCACGAGGGTCGCCGATCGCGACCTGGTGCGGCCCGCGCAGGACGCGGATGCGATGACGCTCGGCGCGCCGCGATGACTCGACGGCGACCTCGCGCTCGCCGAGGGCGAGATAGCCGCGCAGGCCGCCGGTGATGCGTCCGAAGGCGCGCTCCTCGCCGGCGCGCACGCGCTCCGTGACGACGCGCAGGTCGGGCGTACACCACGCCAGGACGGCGTCGCGCGTGAGGCGGACGTTCGGGCCGACGAGCGGGCATTCGAGGAGAGGGGCAGTCGCGGCGTTGCCCGCGGCGCGGTTGGCGAGGGCGGCGGCGAGGTCGTCGAACGGAGTGGCGGTCCAGATGGCGAGGGGGGCGGTGATCTCGGGCGGGAGTCGTCGGGTCTTCGAGTCGTCCGGTCGTCGAGGGATCTCTCGGAGACTGGACGGCTCGACGACTCGGAGACTGAGCACGTCGCCCGGCGCAATGGCGTTTTCCAAGTCGACGTCTGTGCGCCCGAGGATGTTCCACCCGCCGGGCGTGTCGATCGGGTAGAACGCGGCCACGCTGCCGGCGATGGCGAACGAGCCGCGGGCGACGGGACGCGAGGTGGCGCGGCGCGGCATGGACCACTCCGGCGGCCAGCCGTCGAGGTAGGCGAAGCCGCCGCGGAAGCCGAGGTAGCGGGCGGTCAGGCGGAGGCCGTCGACTCTTGCGAGGAACGCGTCGCGGGGGAGGGTGGCGTGTTCGAGGAACTCGGCGAGATCGCGGCCGTCGAAGGCGACCGGGACGTGGAGGGTGTGAGGCGTTGCTCGTTGCTCGGGTGGGGGGCCTTTCAGCGCGCGAGTAAGTGCATCGCGGTTGGGAGTGTCTTCGAAGATTACGTAGAGGGAGGAGTGGCCGGGGATGGATCTCGTGACGCCGGGAACGGTCAGGGCGCGGGCGTTGGCGGCGTGCAGTTCCTCGGCGGTCACGTCGCCGAGGTCGAGGAGGAGGGCGTGGTCGCCGGCGGGCGCGAGTTGCATCGCTTGGTGATAACGTCCGCGGCCATGAATCGCAAGCACGAAGAGCTTCTCGACGAACTCGCGCATCAGGCCATGCTCGATCAGGGACTGAAGCCCGACTTCGAGCGGGCGGTGGAAAAGCAGCTCGACGGGATTCATGCGCCGGCGCGCGCGGACGACGGCGTGCGCGATCTGCGCGCTCTGCCCTGGTGCTCGATCGACAACGACGACTCGCGCGATCTCGATCAGCTCACCTGGGCCGAGGACCGCGGTGACGGCGACACGCGCATCCTCATCGCCGTGGCCGACGTCGACGCTCTCGTGCGCAAAGACACGCCCATCGACGAGCACGCGCAACACAACACCACCTCGGTCTACACGGCCGCGAGAGTGTTCCCCATGCTGCCGGAGAAGCTCTCCACCGACCTCACCTCGCTCAACGAGGGGGAGGACCGCGTGGCCGTCGTCATCGACATGACCCTCGACGCGAACGGCTCCGTGACGAAGGGCGACGTGTACCGCGGCCTCGTGCACAACCACGCCAAGCTGGCGTACGACGACGTGGCGGCCTGGCTGGACGGAGAAGGCGAAGAGCCGAGGAAGCTGCGCAACGTGGCAGGGCTGGCGGAGAACATCCGCCTGCAGGACCGCGTCGCCGACCACATGCGCGACCTCCGTCACGAGAACGGCGCGCTCGACCTGGAGACCATCGAGGCGCGGCCGGTGTTCCGCGACGGCAAGGTCGTCGAGCTGCGTCAGGCGAAACGCAACAACGCGCGCCTGCTGATCGAGGACTTCATGATCGCCGCGAACGGCACCACGGCGCGCTTCCTGGCATCGAAGAACTTCCCCAGCATTCGCCGCGTGGTCCGCTCGCCGGAGCGCTGGGACCGCATCGAGCGCATCGCCGAGGAGCTCGGCGACCGGTTGCCGCCCGAGCCGGATGCGCGGGCGCTGGAGGAGTTCCTGCGGCGCCGCAAGAAGGCCGACCCGATGCGCTTCCCCGATCTGTCGCTGTCGATCGTGAAGGCGATGGGCGCGGGTGAGTATGTCGTCGAGGAGCCGGGCGACCAGTCGGTCGGCCACTTCGGGCTGGCGGTGAAGGATTACACGCACTCCACGGCGCCGAACCGCCGCTATCCGGACCTCATCACGCACCGCCTGGTGAAGGCGGCGCTCGACGGGCGCAAGCCGCCGTACTCGGTCGACGAGCTGACGCAGCTCGCCGAGCACTGCACGAATCAGGAGGACGCGGCGAACAAGGTCGAGCGCGCGGTGCGCAAATCGGCGGCGGCGCTGATGCTCACCGGCCGCGAAGGCGATCACTTCGAGGGCATCGTCACCGGCGCGTCGCAGAAGGGCACCTGGGTGCGCATCTTCCGCCCGCCGATCGAAGGAAAGCTCGTCCGCGGCTGGGACGGACTCGACATCGGCGACCGCGTCAACGTCAAGCTGCTGGGCGTCGACCCAGAGCGCGGGTTCATCGACTTTGGCCGGGCGTAATTTCAGGAGTGCGGCTGGGCCTGGGCGATGGCGAGCACCTCGTTGCCGGCACCCAGGGTGACGATCGTGGCCGTGTGCGCAAGCGTCTGGCCGTCGTGCATCGTGCCCCACGACACGATGCTGATCGTGTCGCCGGCGCGCATGCGAGGTGCGCACACTTCGCCGGATGCACCTGCTTCCGCGAACGTGGTGAAACGCTCGCCGGTGGCGTGGTGGACGATCTCGACTTCCTCCAGCGGCAGGATGTTCGCCGCCCGCAACAACACCGGATCGATCCGCAGCGTCAGCCCCTCGGATCGCGTAACGGTGGCGTTCTGGATCGCCGCGCGGACGAGCCGGCGCATCATGTCCGCGGCACCCGCACGTTGTCGATGAGACGCGTTTTGCCGACGCGGATCGCACCGGCGAGCAGCACCGCGCGCGCGAAATCCGCGGGCGGCTGGAAGGTCAGCGGATCGACGACGACGAGGTAGTCGACCTCCACGCCGCCTTCCTCCTCGACGACGCGATGCATCAGCTTCTCCACGCCGGCCACGTCGTGGATGCCGTGCGTGACGGCCTCCTGTCCGGCGCGCAGCGCGCGGTGCAGCACGGGCGCTTTGGCGCGGTCGGTCTCGGAGAGGTAGCTGTTGCGCGACGACATGGCCAGCGAGTCGTGCTCGCGCACCGTCTCGCCGAAGACGAGCCGCACGGGGATGTCGAGATCGCGCACCAGTTGCCCGATGACGGCGCACTGCTGCGCGTCCTTGCGTCCGAACGCGGCCAGGTCGGGCTGCACGATGTTGAACAACTTCGCCACCACCGTGGCCACGCCGTCGAAGTGTCCGGGGCGGCGCTCCCCTTCCAGCGGACCGGCGACGCCGCCCGCGGTGATGATCGTCGTCGCGCCGGGCGGATACATGACCTCGATCCCGGGGAGGAACAGCAGGTCGACGCCGGCGTCGTCGAGCAGCGCGCGGTCGCGCTCCTCGTCGCGCGGGTAGCGCGCAAAGTCCTCGTTCGGGCCGAACTGCTTCGGGTTGACGAAGATCGAGACGACGATGAACGTCGCACCGGCGTCGCGCGCGGTCTGGATCAGCGAGACATGGCCGGGGTGGAGGAAGCCCATGGTCGGCACGAAGCCGATGGTGGCGCCGTGCATGCGGGCGGTGCGGACGGCGGTGCGGGTGTCGTCGATCGTGCGGGTGATGTTCATCAATGCGGGCGAATCGTATGGGTGGCAGATCGCGTAAAACCAGTCCCCTCTCCCCGCGCACGGGGAGAGGGTTAGGGTGAGGGGCTCCCTTTTTCCGAGCGCCGCAACCCCTCACCCTAGCCCTCTCCCCGCTCTTCGCGGGGAGAGGGGACTGGTTAGGGCGAGACGCGCTGTTTTTTAGTTACCGCGGCATCTCCACCACCACCCCGCCATCGTCGAGCGCGGCGTAGAGGCGCTTGAGCTCCTCGTCCGAGGCCATGTGGAAGGATTCCTTCTGCTCGTCGGGGAAGCTGCCGTCGCGTACGTCGGCGAGGAACGCTTCGAGGGCCTGCTGCATGTCCTGCGCGGCGTGGGCGTACTGGCGGACGAACTTCGGGGTGTGGCCGTCGTACATGCCGAGAACGTCGTGGTAGACGAGCACCTGGCCGTCGCAGGAGGGGCCGGCGCCGATGCCGATGGTCGGGATCGTGACCTGCTCGGTGATCATGGCCGCGAGCTCGGTGGGGACGCATTCGAGGACGAGGGAGAAACAGCCGGCGCGCTCGAGGGCCACGGCTTCGTCGATGAGGCGGCGGGCGTCGTCCGCGTTCTTCCCCTGCAGCTTGAAGCCGCCGAGGGCGTTGACGGACTGCGGCGTCAGGCCGATGTGGCCCATCACCGGGATCTCGGCGTCGAGGATGGCTTCGATCGTCCTGATGCGCGACTGCTTGGCGCCTTCGACCTTCACCGCGTGGGCGCCGGCCTGGACGAAGCGGCCGGCGTTGCGCACCGATTCCTCGAGCGACACGTGATAGGAGAGATAGGGCATATCGCCGACGATGAGCGCGGTCTTGGCGCCGCGCACGACGGCCCGGGTGTGGTGGAGCATGTCGTCGACGGTGACGCTCAGCGTGTCGGGGTAGCCGAGGACGACCATGCCGAGGGAATCGCCGACCAGGAGGATGTCCGCACCGGCCGCGTCCGCGATTTTCGCCGAGGGGTAGTCGTAGGCGGTGAGCATGCCGATGCGCGCTTTGGACTTCATGGCGCGAATGGCGGGGACCGTGACCTTCTTGCGCTGATTCATCTTTCTCCTCCGAGGACCGGAGGAGGGTAGGCGTGGCGGGCAGGCAAGGGTGCCTGTCCGGACAGGCACGTCACCTGTCCTCCACGTTCTACGGTCTCGTCCCGGTCCGGCTACTCAGGATCCAAGCGGTACGTAGTACTGAGTTCCCTTTTGAGCGTTGCGAACCTGCTCGACGAGCTGTTCGAAATGCTCGGGTGTGTTCACGAAATCGATCTCGGTCGAGTTCACCACCAGCAACGGCGTCTCGTCGTACCGGTAAAAGTAGTGAGAGTACGCCTCGCTGAGCTCCTGGAGATACGACGATGAGATCGCTTTCTCGTAAGCGCGCCCACGCTTCTTGATGCGCTTCAACAGTGTATCAAGACTGGCCTGGAGGTAGATGGTCAGGTCCGGCTTCGGCACCTGCTCGTGGAGCAGGTCGTACAGCCGGTTGTAGATCATCAGCTCCGAGTCGTCCAGCGTGAGGTATGCAAAGATCTTGCTGCGCGCGAACGTGTAGTCCGTCAGGATCAGCTCCGTGAACAGGTCGCGCTGGGCGAACTGCCGCATCTGGTCGAAACGCGAAAGCAGGAAAAAGAGTTCCGTCCGGAAGGCCGCGCCCCGCTTGTCCTTGTAGAAGTCGTCCAGGAACGGGTTGTCCGCGTCCTCGAGCACCTTCGTCCCGCGGAACCGTTTCGCCAGAAGACTGGTCAGCGACGTCTTACCGACACCGATCGGGCCTTCGATGGCGATGTGCCGCCATGGCAGGGAGGACATGCGCGCGCAAGGATAAACGAGAAAACAGGGATGAGGATGAGGTATGAGGTATGAGGGATGAGTGCGCGGCGGGCGGACTCACTACTCATCCCTCATCCCTCATACCTCATGCCTCATCCCTCGTCCCTTCGTGTGATAGAACGCCGCCCCATGTTAGCCATCGAAGATTACCGGCTCGCGAACGGGCTGCGGGTGGTGTTGAACGAAGACCATTCCGCGCCGCTCGTGGCGGTCAACCTCTGGTACCACGTCGGCTCGAAGAACGAGCGCGTCGGGCGGACCGGCTTCGCCCATCTGTTCGAGCACATGCTCTTCTCCGGCTCGGAGCACGTCGGCAACAACGAGCACTTCCGCTACGTGCAGTCGGTCGGTGGCCAGCTCAACGGAACGACGTTCTTCGACCGCACGAATTACTTCGAGACCCTGCCGTCCAACTATCTGGCCCTCGGGTTGTGGCTGGAGGCGGACCGGATGGGCTTCTTCCTCCCCGCGCTGACGCAGGAGAAGCTCGACATCCAGCGCGAGGTGGTCAAGGAAGAGCGCCGCCAGCGCTACGACAACGTGCCGTACGGCACCGCCTTCGAGCGCCTGCTGCACCTGGCCTACAACCCTGAGTATCCGTACCACTGGCCGACCATCGGCTCGATGGAAGACCTCGAGGCGGCGTCGCTGGACGACATCCGCGAGTTCTTCTCCACCTGGTACCGCCCCGACAACGCCACGCTGACGATCGTCGGCGACTTTGTGCCGGACGAGGCGAAGCGGCTCGTCGAGCAGTACTTCGCCGACATCCCCGCCGGCGGCTCTTTCCCGAAGTTCGACGCCCGGCGCGTCCCGCCGGGCCACGAGGTCCGCGAGACGTTCACGGACGAGGTGCAGCTCCCGCGCATCTACCGTTTCTATCACCTGCCGGGGATGGGTCACGCCGACTGGGTGGCCGCCGACCTGCTGGCGACGGTCCTCTCCACGGACAAGGCCAGCCGCCTCGATCGCGCGCTCGTACACGAGCAGCAGATCGCGCAGGATGTGGCCGCGTACGTCCTCCCGACCGAGGCCACGGGCATCCTGATGCTGCAGGCCACGGCGCGCGAAGGGGTGGCCATCGAGGCCATCGAGTCGGCCATCGACGAGGAAGTCTCGAAGCTCTCCCTCGGCGGCGTCACGGACGATGAAATGACGCGCGCGAAGAACCGCGCCGAGATCGAGTACGCGCACCAGCTCGAGACGTTCGAAGCCCGCGCTGACCTCCTCGGCATGATGGCGACGTACTTTGGCGATCCCTCGCTGGTGCAGCGCTGGCTCGATCCGTACCGTGCGGCGACGGCGGAGGACCTCGCCCACGTGGCGCGCAAATACCTGATCCCGGAGAACCGCGTGACCTCTCTCTTCGTGCCCGACCGGAGCGCCGCATGACGCCTTCGACCCCGCTCAGCCCAGGCGACCGCAACACCGATCGTAGTACGGCCCCCGCTCCGACCGAGCCGCGCCCCTACCACTTCCCGGACGTGACGCGCACGACGCTGCCCAACGGGCTGCGCCTGCTGGTCGCGGAGAATCACAACGCGCCGCTGGTCTCGCTGCGCGCGCTGGTGCGCTCCGGCGCCGATCACGACACCGTGCAGACGGCGGGACTGGCGTCGATCACGGCGGACCTCCTCGACGAAGGTGCGGGAGACCGCGACGCGATCAAGCTGGCCGAGGACATCGGCCTCCTCGGCGCGGCCATGGCCACGGGTGCGGAATGGGACGCGTCGTACATCTCGCTCGACGTCCTGGCGCGCACCGCGGAGCCGGCGCTGGAGATCTTCAGCGACGTCACCGCGCGAGCCACGCTGCCAGCGGAGGGTCTCGAGCGCGTCCGCGCGGAACGGCTAAACGAGATCCTGCAGCAGCGCAACGAGCCGTCGGCGATCGCCGGAAAGCGCTTCGCCAACCTGCTCTACGGCACCGGCGCGTACGGCAATTCGGTGGTCGGCAACGCCGACAGCGTGGGCCGCATCACCGTCGACGACGTACGCCGCTTCTACGCGCAGCACTACATCCCGAACAACAGCTCGGTCGTGATCGCGGGCGACATCGAGCCGGCCCGCGCGGTGGAGCTGGCGACGGCCGCACTCTCGTCCTGGCAGCGCGGCCCCGAGCCGCCGCGGCCGGCCATCGCGCCGCGCCCGATCGAGTCGAGCCGCATCTACGTGATCGACCGCCCGCAGGCGGTGCAGTCGGAGATCCGCGTCGGCCACCTCGGCGTGCCTCGCACGTGCGAGGACTACTTCCCGCTGTCGGTCATGAACGCGATCTTCGGCGGCGTGTTCAATTCGCGCATCAACATGAACCTGCGCGAGAAGCACGGCTACACGTACGGGGCGCGCTCGCAGTTCGCGTTCCGCCGCCACGCCGGACCGTTCGTCATCGGCGCGCCGGTCCGCAACGAGGTCACGCGGGAGTCCGTCAGCGAGATCCTCTCCGAGCTGCGCCGCGTCCGCACGGGCGACATCGAGACGCAGGAGCTGGATGACACGAAGAACTACCTGATCGGCAGTTTCCCGTCGACGGTGCAGACGGCGTCAGACGTGGCCGGCCGCCTCATGGACATCGAGCTCTATGGCCTCGACGACCACTACTTCGACCACTACCGCGAGAACATCGCCGCGGTGACGAAGGAGGACGTCGAGCACGTCGCGCAGAAGTATCTCGACCCGGACCGGGTGCTGATCGTGGTGGTCGGCAACGCGAAGGACATCCGTGAGCCGCTCGGCACGCTGGGGATGCCGATGCACGAGCTGGACATCGAGGGGAACGCGGTGGCGATCGCCTGAGTCCTCGCGCAAAGGGCGCAGTGAGCAGGGCGCGGGGCGCAGGAGATCACTCCACAGCACGCGCGCCTCATCTGTCATCCCGAGCGTGAGTCGAGGGACCTGGGTGGACGGGTGGCTCGAGGCTTGTGGCTCGTGCAGCGCGCCACCCGCCCACCCAGGTCCCTCGACTCACGCTCGGGATGACAGCCTTTTACGGTGCCGCCGGAGCGTTTTGGAGTGCGGAATGCTACGGGCCGCCGCCCGTCGTGTCCTCGTGCTTCGGACGCATATCGGTCCCCTTCTCCCGGATCCACTCCTCGCATTGCGCCTTCGGGCCCTGCGTGCCGGTGTCCTGCCAGCCGCGGGCGTTCTCGCGGTCGGCGCCAGATCGAGTATCGCTCCTCTTCGTTCACGACCACCTTGTAGATCGTGCGGTCGTCGGCGTCGGTGTTGGGCATGGCGAGCTCCTCTTTCTTCTCGCGGTCGGCGACCACCATCGCCGCGGCAATGGTCTGGAGCAACAGCAGGGCCATCGACGCGCCGTGCAGCGCGCCGAACCGTTTCCGGTCGGGGTGCTCACGGTCGAGCGACGAGATCGCCACCGGCGACGAGACCCGCATGGCGCGGATCTGCAGGTCGACGAACACCTGCACCGCGGCCAGGGTCAGGGCGAGGAAGATCGCCGTCAGCGCGAGGCGGCGCACGCGGCGCAGCTCCAGCGCGAACAGCGCCAGCGGCGCGGCCAGGGCGATGTAGTGCCAGCGATTCAGCATCGCGCCGACGACGTCCGCCGCCGCGGTGGGATTCGGCGCCGCGCGGAACGCCGCCGACGCCGCCAGCATGAGGAAGAACGCGCTGCCGAGCCACAGCGCGCCGATCAGCCGTTGAAGACGCTGCGTATCGCCTCCTCGTATGGCGCGCGCAGCACGCCGCGGTCGGTGATGATGGCCGTGATCAGCCGCGCCGGCGTGACGTCGAAGGCCGGATGGCGCACGGAAATCCCCTCGGGGGCCACACGCGAGCCGTTGAAATCGACGACCTCGGACGCGCTGCGCTCCTCGATCGGGATCGACGCGCCGCTCGGGCAGGCCGGGTCGATCGTCGACAGTGGCGCCGCGACGTAGAACGGCACGCCGTGCGCGTTGGCCAGCACGGCTACGGTGTACGTGCCGATCTTGTTGGCCGTGTCGCCGTTCGCGGCGATGCGGTCCGCGCCGACGATCACGGCGTCGAACTTTCCCTGCTGGAAGAAGTGGCCGGACATGTTGTCGGTGATGAGCGTAACGTCGATCCCGTCGCGCTGCAGCTCCCAGGCGGTGAGACGCGCGCCCTGGAGGTACGGCCGGGTCTCGTCGGCGAAGACGGCGACGTGCTTGCCGCCCGAGATGGCCGCGCGGATCACACCGAGGGCCGTGCCGTAACCGGCGGTGGCGAGCGCGCCGGCGTTGCAGTGCGTGAGAATCGTCGAGCTCTTGCCGAGGAGCTCGGCGCCGAAAGCGCCCATGCGCATGTTCGCTTCCACGTCCTCGCGATGGATGGCCTCTGCCTCGGCGACCTCGCCGTTCGCGCGCAGCATCCGGTCGACGGCCCAGGCGAGATTCACCGCCGTCGGCCGAGCGTTCTTCAGCTCCACGGCGGCGCCCGGCAGATCGTCGGCCATGGCCATGCCGTACGCGGCCGCAACGCCGATAGCCGGCGCGCCGCGCACCACCATCGTCCGGATGGCGTCCGCGACTTCTGACGCCGTGCGGCACTCCAGCCACGTCTCTTCCCGCGGCAGGAGGCGCTGGTCGAGGAGTGTCAACACGTGACCATCCCACCGCAAAGGTGTGACGCCTGGCCTTGGGTCAGGCGAAGGTTGCACGGACTTCGCAGTCGGATTCACCTCGATATACTAACGCTCCTCAACGGCGGGACTCGCCCGCCGCGGTCGTCGGCATCTCTGGAGGCTGTTTCTCATGGTCAAGGTTGGAGTCAACGGGTTCGGGCGCATCGGCCGCAACGTGGTCCGCGCGGCGCTCGAGAAAAAGTACGACATTGAATTCGTGGCCGTGAACGACCTCACCGGCGCGTCCACGCTGGCTTATCTCCTCAAATACGACTCGGTCCACAAGACCATTTCCAACGACGTCCGCTCCACCGAAACGAGCATCACCATCGACGGCAAGGAGATGCGTGTCTTCTCGAACCCCGATCCGGGCGAGATCCCGTGGGACCAGCTCGGCGTCGACATCGTGGTCGAGTCGTCGGGACGCTTCACGACGAAGGACAAGGCGTCGCGGCATCTCAAGAAGACCGTCGAGACCGTGATCATCTCCGCGCCGTCCAAGGACGCCGACGCCACGTTCTGCATGGGCGTCAACGAGAACGAGTACGACCCGGCCAAGCACAAGATCATCTCCAACGCGTCGTGCACGACGAATTGCCTCGCCCCCGTGGCCAAGGTGCTCCACCAGAAGTTCGGCATCACGATGGGCATCATGACCACCATCCACTCGTACACGAACGACCAGGAGATTCTCGACCTGCCGCACAAGGACCTCCGCCGCGGCCGCGCCGCCGCGCTGTCGATGATCCCCACCAGCACCGGCGCGGCGCAGGCCGTCGGACTCGTGCTGCCGGAGCTGAAAGGCAAGTTCGACGGCATCTCCGTGCGCGTGCCGACGCCGAACGTGTCGCTCGTGGACCTCACCTTCCACACCGAGAAATCGACCAGCGTCGAGGAGATCAACGACGTCCTGCGCGCGGCGGCCGACGGGGAGCTGAAAGGCATCCTGGCCTACTCCGACGAGCAGCTCGTCTCGATCGACTTCAACCACAACCCGCATTCGTCGATCGTCGACACGACCTTCACCCGCTCGGTCAATCCGCAGATGCACAAGATCCTGGCGTGGTACGACAACGAGTGGGGCTACTCGAACCGCATCCTCGACCTGATTGGGCACGTGGCGCGCGTGAAGAGCGGAGCGCTGGCCGCACGATGATCACGATTCGCAGGATCCAGGACCTGCAGCTCGTCTCCGGCTCGCGCGTGTTCTATCGCGTCGACTACAACGTCCCTCTCGAAGGGACGACCATCAGCGACGCGACGCGCATCGAGGAGACACTCCAGACGCTGCAGTTCCTCCGCGGCCGCGGGGCCGCCATCGTCATCGCCTCGCACCTCGGGCGCCCGAAAGGGACACGTAACGAGAAGTACTCCCTGCGCCCCGTGCGTGAGAAGCTGGCCGAGCTGCTCGACGCGGACGTGCAGTGGAGCGACGACTGCGTCGGCCCGGACGTGGAACAGAAGGCCTCCCAGCTCGGACCGGGCAGCGTGCTGCTGCTCGAGAACCTGCGCTTCCACGACGGCGAGGAGAAGAACAATCCCGCCTTCGCCGAGCAGTTGAAGAAGCTGGCCGACTTTTACGTGAATGACGCCTTCGGCGCGTCGCATCGCGCGCACGCCTCCATCGAGGCGCTGCCGCGGCTCTTCCCGAAGGACCACACCGCCGGCGGCTTCCTGCTGGTCAAGGAGCTCGAGTTCCTGCAGAAAGTGACGAACATCGAGGAGCGGCCGTTCGTGGCGCTGATGGGCGGCGCGAAAATCGCCGGCAAGATCGAGCCGCTCGAGGCGCTGATCAACCTGGCCGACAAAGTCTTAGTTGGCGGCGGCATGGCCAACACCTTCCTCGCCGCGCGCGGCGTGCCGATGGGAGGCTCGCTGGTCGACAAGGACTCGATCGAGGTCGCGCAGCGCATCATGGAGACCGACGCGCGCGCGGAGCTCATCCTCCCCGTCGATCTCGTCGTCGCCGACTCGCTGGAGAACCCGACCGAGATCGACTACGACGCCGACGTCTCCGACGGCTATACCGACGAGGAGAAGGCCTTCGACATCGGCCCGAAGACGATCGCGTACTACGAGACCGAGCTGCGCGACGCGAAGCTGATCTTCTGGAACGGCCCGATGGGTGTGTTCGAGAAAGAGGAGTTCGCGAAGGGTACGCTGGCCATGGCCAAGGCGGTCGCGAACGCGGACGCTGTCACGGTCGTCGGCGGCGGCGAGTCGGTCGAGGCAGTGAAGGGCTCCGGCTTCGCGGACAAAATCACGCACATCTCCACGGGCGGCGGCGCGTCGCTCGAGTTCATCTCCGGCGCGGCACTGCCGGGCGTCGAGGTACTCAGGAGCTAATGGCCCAGGAAATCGAGATCAAGTTCGCGCTGAAGGACCGCAATGGTCTCGTGCGCAAGCTGCACGAGCTGGGCGCGCAGCGTCTCTACGCGGAGACGTTCGAGGACAACATCGTTCTCGACCGCCGCGGCGAGCTGCGCACCAAGGGCACGCTGCTGCGCGTCCGCAAGTTCGGCCGCTACTCGCTGATCACGTTCAAGGGCCCCGTGGCGTTCGACGGCAATGTGAAGACGCGCGAGGAAGTGCAGACCGGCGTGGAGAGCTTCGAGCTGGCCATCCAGCTCATGGACTCCCTCGGCTACAAGCCGGTCTTCCGCTACCAGAAGTTCCGAGAGGTCTGGCGCATCCGCGACGTCGAAGTGGTCCTCGACCGCACGCCGATCGGCGACTACTTCGAGATCGAAGGGCAGCTCGACGTGATCCGCGCCCTGGCCGAGGAGCTGGGAATGAATCCGGAGCAGGGCATCCGCCAGAGCTACGCCGACCTCTATCGCCAGCACCGTCGCACACGCGCCGACCTGCCGGAGAACATGGTCTTCCCGCCGGAGCAGTTGCCCTCCGCTTAAGAGGAAAGATGAAAGAGGAAAGAGGAAAGAGACCCGCCCCCCGCACGCATCGCCGCCTTTCCTCTTTCCTCTTTTCTCCTTCCTCTTTCCTCCCGAAACCATGAAGGGAATGATCCTCGCCGCGGGCTTCGGCACGCGCCTCCGTCCCATCACGCACACGCTGCCGAAGCCGATGGTGCCGCTGTGCAACCGTCCGCTGATCGCGTGGGCCGTCGAGTCGTTTCACGCGGCGGGCGTGCGCGACCTGATCGTCAACCTGCACCATCTGCCCGAGGCCATCGAGACGTATCTGCGCGCGACGTACGGCAACGTGGAGTTCTCGTACGAAGAGCAGATCCTCGGCACCGGCGGCGCGATCCGCCGCGTGCGGCCGCTGCTCGAAGGCGCCGAGGCGTTTTATCTCGTCAACGGCGACACGGTGCAGTTCCCGCGCTGGGACGCATTGCGCGCGTCGCTGGGCAACAACCTCGCCGCGCTGACCCTGCGCCATCCGCCGGAGAACGACCGCTTCACGCCGGTCTATCTCGACGCGGGCCGCGTCACCGGATTCGGCAAGGGCCACGGCGAGCCGCTGATGTTCGCCGGCTCTCATCTCATCAGCACGCGCATCTTCGACTACCTGCCGGAGGTCGACGAGTTCGGGATCGTCGACCGCGTCTACCAGCCGCTGCTCGACAGCGGCCGCGAAACGATCGCCGGCATCGTCGACGACGGCCTCTGGTTCGACATCGGCACGCCGCAACGCTACGTCGGCGCCTCCCGCGGCCTCCTCGACGCCATGCTCCGCGGCGAGCTCGCACCGCCGCACGGCTCGCGCCTCGACGGTGACTCGCTCGTGCATGAGAGCGCACGCGGCCACTCCTCCCGTTCGGTCATGGGCGCGAACAGCGTTGTGAATGGCGACGTCCGCGACAGCATCGTCTGGGACGACTGCGTCGTCGACGGTAAGCTGGAGCGTTGCATCGTCACGCACGGAACGCGCGTGACCGGCGACCACCGCGACGAACTGATCGTCGGCGACGACATCGTTCCGCTGGTGTAACGGCTTGTCATCCGGCTTGTCATCCCGAGCGTGAGTCGAGGGACCTGGGCGGGAGGGGGCGCGCAGCGTGACACGAAGCACATGTATCGTGCCGCCCGCCCACCCAGGTCCCTCGACTCACGCTCGGGATGACAGACCCGAGTCTCGGCTATGGAGCACGGCGCGGGTGTACCATTTCGCCACTCCCATGGCAGCACAGGCCGATCCCCACTCCGCGCGGCGTCGCGTCATCGCGGTCTTTCTCATTCAGGGGCTGGCCGGACTGCTGGTCATGGTGTGGCTGACGTGGCTCCGCCACGACCAGACCACCGCCGTCCTCGGATCCCTCGGCAGCGACGGGCCGATCCTCATCGGCATCTTCGTCGTCTTCGCCACGACGCTCGCGCTGCTGAAGTTCGAGCTGACCGAGCTCACCTACGTCGCGCTGGTCATCGTCGCGTACATGGCCATGTTCCCGCTCCTCGGGATCGTGCTGTCGTCGTGGCTGGCCGTTGGCGTGTCGATCGGCACGCGCATCCTGGCCCTGCAGCAGATCGGTCCCGCGAAGATCGCGCGGCAGGACCCCGTCACCGACTACGTCAAGGCATTCGGTCTCTTCGGAACGTATGGGATCCCGGTCGTCGTCGCGGCGAGCGTGTACGAGTGGCTCGGCGGCTCGTTCCCGGTGATGCAGCCCACGCCCGCGAACGCGGCGCGGATCATCGCCGGCGGCGCGGCGCTGATCGTCATGAACGGCCTGCTGATGTTCCTGCCGCAGCGCGCGTACGGTTACCCCATCGCCAGAATTGTCCGGCTCTCGCTCGTCGACGGCGGCATCTCGCTGGTGGCGCTGCCGTACGCCGTCGTCACCGCGCTCTCCTTCGGCACGATCGGCTGGGGCGGCGTGGTCGCGCTGGCATTCACCGGCTCAGTCGCGAACTACATCGCGCGCAAGCTCGCCCTCACCCGCTCGAAGGCGAACGACCTCCTGCAGCGCATCGCCTCGCTGACGAACATCGGCAAGACCATCTCCCTCCGCTACAACACCGAGGAGCTGCTGACCGCGATCTACACCGAATGCCGCACGGTCATCGACTGCTCGTGGTTCAGCATCGCCCTCCTCAACGAGGCCACCAACGAGCTGTCGTTCGAGCTCGACGTGCGCGACAACGCGTTCCTTCCCAAGGAGCGCATCCTCCTCGGCGAAGGCCTCAACTCCTGGGTGGTCAAGCACCATCAGCCGCTGCTCCTCGGCAGCACGGCGGAGGAGCGGCGCTTCGGCGTGAAGGCCCTCGCCGACACGAAGGCCTCGGAGTCGTGGCTCGGCGTGCCGATGATCGCCCGCGACCGCGTCATCGGCGTGATCGCCGTGGAGAGCCATCGCAAGAACGCCTTCACCGCGGACGACCTGATCCTCCTCACCGCCATCGCCAATCAGGCCGCCGTCGCGATCGAAAACGCCTATCTCTATCGCGATCTCGAAGGGCTGACGTACGCGCTGGAACAGCGCGTCACCGAGCGCACCAACGAGCTGCGCGAGGCCAACCTGCGTCTCATGGCCGCGGACCGCTCCAAGAACCAGTTCCTGGCCAACATGTCGCACGAGCTGCGCACGCCGCTCAACTCGATCATCGGCTTCTCCAGCGTGCTGATCGAAGCCGCGCGCGGCACGCTCGCGCCGCGCCTGCACCGTTTCCTGGAGAACATTCACGCTGCCGGTAACCACCTGCTCGAGCTGATCAACGACATTCTTGACCTCTCCAAGATCGAGGCGGGCAAGATGGAGCTGCGTACGGACATCTTCGATCTGCACGAGACCATCGCCGCCGTCGAGCGCGTGATGAAGGGCGTGTCCGCGGAAGCGCGGGTGCAGATCCTCTCGAAGATCGACCCGGCCCTGCCGCAGGTGCGCCTCGACGAGGGGCGGCTCAAGCAGATCCTCTTCAACCTGCTGTCGAACGCGGTGAAGTTCTCGCCGGCGGACAGCATCGTGGCCATCACCTGCCGCCGGGTCGCGGCGAGCGATTCGCCGCTCGCGCTGGACACGGTCCGCATCGACGTGACGGACCAGGGCATCGGCATCCCGCCGGACGAGCTGCAGCGGATCTTCGTCGAGTTTTACCAGACGGAAGACGGACGCCGCGCCCGGCGCGGCGGGACGGGATTGGGCCTCTCACTGACGCGCAATTTCGTCGAGCTGCACCACGGGCGCATCGAGGTGCAGTCGAAGCCGGGGGTCGGCTCGACGTTCACGCTCTACCTGCCGCTCGACTTCGCCGTCGCGGTCGCGGCCGCCGAGGAAAGCACTGCCGCGCGGGCGCTTTTGCAATAAGATTCGCGACCCTATGTCATTGAGTACATCGAATCGAACATTCACCATCATCAAGCCCGATTCCGTTCGCAAGGGCAACTTCGGAAAAATCATCTCCCGTATCGAGTCCGAAGGCTTCCGCGTCCTTGGCGTCAAAAAGATCGAACTGTCGCAGCGGCAGGCGCAGGCGTTCTACGCCGTGCACAAAGAGCGTCCGTTCTACGGCAGCCTCGTCGACTACATGACCTCGGGGCCGGTGTACGTTGCCGCGCTCGAGCGCGACAGCGCCGTGCCCGAACTGCGCAAGCTCATGGGCGCTACCGACCCGACCAAAGCCGACGCCGGCACGATCCGCAAGGAGTTCGGCGAGTCGATCGAGCAGAACGCCATCCACGGCTCGGATTCGGACGAGAACGCGAACATCGAGATCGCCTTCTTCTTCGCCGAGTCGGAACTGATCTGATTACTCGCTGACGATGATCGCCGACAGGCCGTTCGCCTCGAGGGCCGTGCGCGCTGCAACCGCCTGGTCCCTCGTGGTGAACGGCCCGATGCGGACGCGGTAGAGCGCCTCGCGGTCGATCCAGGCCTTCTGCCCGATGGCGACCACCCGCTCCTGCAGCGCCTTCGCGTTCGCCTCGACCGAGAACGCCCCCACCTGCACCACGAAGCGTCCACGCGTCGACGATGCGGCCGGCGCGCTCACCGCGGGACGGGGGCGCTCGCGATTGGCGTCGTAGCGCGCCGCTGACGGAGCGGCGTCGCCCGTGGCGGGAACTTCTTCCAGCGTCTTCCCATCGGCGCCGACCTGCGTCCGCGTGATCACGCCCGCGCGCTGGGTCTGCACTTCGATGCGGTCGACGACCACCGGCGCGATCTCCGGCACCGGAAACTCGACCTTCGGCGCATCGCTCGGCGGCACCGGCGCGGGCACGACCGCCGGCGCCTCGGCCACGGTTGCTTCGAACGGAGCGGGCGGCTCGCGGTCGCCGCTGCCCATGCGCACCAGCTTGATGTCCACCTCGCCGATGCCCGGCTCGATGAGGCCGATCTTCTGCGCGGCCGCGTACGAGAGGTCGATGATGCGGCCCCCGATGTACGGTCCGCGGTCGTTGACGCGCACGCGCACGGTCTGCTTCGTCGTCTGGTTCGTGACGTCGAGGACCGTCCCGAAGGGCAACGTCCGGTGCGCGGCGGTGAGCTGGCCCGGATCGAAGATCTCGCCGTTCGCCGTCGTCCGCCCCGCGAACTCTTCGCCGTACCAGCTGGCGATCCCGCGCAGCACCTCCGGGATCGACGTGGGGGCGGGGGCGGTGGAGCGGCAGCCGTACGCGAGCATCACGATGACGCTCATCGCGACGATGAGTCGTCGAGTCGTCGAGTCGCCCAGTCGCCCAGGCATCGTCGGCTTCTCGTCCACTGGAAGACCCGACAACTCGAAGACTGGAAGACTCACACCCGCACCTCGCCCACCTCGTCGCGGATCTGCGCCCGCTCCGCCTGCAGGATCGGATCGACGTCCTCCGTCAGGAAGCGCTCCGTCTGCTGCCGCGAGAGGCCCGCGTAGTCTTCCGGTCTCGACATGCGCTCGATGGATGCGCGGTCGATGCCGAACAGCTCGTCCGCGGCGATGCGGTCGAAGAGATCGTTCTGCGCTGCGCCGCCCTTCAACGCGTCCGCCGCCGCCTTGGCGTGGATGCGAATCCGCTCGTGCAGCACCTGCCGGTCACCGCCGCGGCTCACCCCTTCCATCATCAGATTCTCGGTCATGAGGAACGGCAGCTCGCGGCGCACGTTCGTGGCTATCACGTCCTCGTGCACCACCAGGCCGCCGACGACGTTGTCGTAAATCAGCGCGATCGCATCGGCGCAGAGAAAGGCCTCGGGGATGGCGATGCGTCGATTCGCCGAGTCGTCGAGCGTCCGCTCGAACCACTGCGTGGCCGCGGTCAGCGCGGGGTTCAGCGCGTTCACGATGAGGTGGCGCGCCAGCGCGTCGATACGCTCCGCGCGCATCGGGTTGCGCTTGTAGGGCATGGCCGAGGAGCCGATCTGCTCTTCCTCGAACGGCTCTTCGATCTCGCGGAGGTGCTGCAGCAGGCGCATGTCGTAGCCGAACTTCGAGGCCGACTGCGCGAAGCCGGAGAGCGCGCTGACCACTTGCGCGTCGACCTTGCGCGAGTACGTCTGGCCGGAGACCGGGTAGCTGCGGCGCAACCCGATCTTCGCCGCGACGAGCTGCTCGAGCTGGTGCACCTTCGTCTCGTCCCCCCCGAAGAGATTGAGGAACGAGGCCTGCGTGCCGGTGGCGCCCTTCACACCGAGGAGGGCGAGCTGCTGTTCGCGGAAGACGAGCTCGCGGTAGTCGAGAAGCAGGTCGTGCAGCCAGAGCGTGGCGCGCTTGCCGACGGTCGTGAGCTGCGCCGGCTGGAAGTGCGTGAACGCCAATGCGGGCGTCGCCCGCCATTGCCAGGCGAAGTCGCGCAGTTTGGCCATCAGATTGACGACGCGGCGGCGCAGGATGCGCAGCCCTTCCGCCATCTGGAGGATGTCCGTGTTGTCCGTGACGTACGCCGAAGTGGCACCGAGGTGGATGATCCCCTTCGCGCTGTCGGCCTGCAGCCCGTAGGCGTGGACGTGGGCCATCACGTCGTGGCGCACCTCGCGCTCGCGCTTCTCCGCGTCCTCGAAGTTGATCGTCTCGGCGTTGGCCTTGAGGTCGGCGAGCTGCGCGTCCGTGATCGGCAGCCCCAGTTCCTGCTCCGCCTCCGCCAGCGCGATCCACAACCGCCGCCACGTCCGGAACTTGAAGTTCGGGGAAAAGAGATAGGACATCTCCCGCGACGCGTACCGCTCGGTCAACGGGTTGGAGGCGTTGTCATACTTCACGGGCGAATTATATGTGGGTACACTGCGGAGAGTGCTTCCCTCTGTCTCCACTCACGACGCGCGGCGCGCGACGCAGGTCACCCTGCGCCTCGTGGTGCTGCTGGCCAGCGTGCTGGTCGTCGTGTTCGCCATCTCGTTCGTGTTCAGCGACCGCGGTCTGCCGGAGCTGCAGCACGCGCGGACCCGTGTCGCGGGCCTGCATTCGGACATCACGCGGCTTGAGAACGAGAACGCCCGGCTGCGCGCGGAGATCGAGAGCGTGAAAAAGTCCTCCTACGCGATCGAGCGGATCGCGCGGGAGGACCTGGGGATGTCCAAGCCGGGGGAAGTGGTCTACATGCTACCGAAGAAGTGACGTGTAGCCGTCGATCACCTTCGCCAGCACCACGATCTGCGCGTTCGCCTCGTCCCACTTGCGCAGCTCGATGGCCTCGCGCACCGCGGGCAGCGTCTTCACGCCGTACCCCGTGTAGAGCCCGGGTGCGTAGACGTGATGCCGGTACCACGGGCGCAGCGGCAGACCTTCGTCCCGGGTGAGGGCGCGCTCGAGACGCATCATCGTGCGGTCACTCTTCTTTTCCGACTTGTCGAAGCTCTCCGCGCCCTTCTTCAGACGGTCGACGGCATTGCGCAGCGGCGCGAGTTCGAGGTGCGGCACCTCGTCGAGCGCTTTCGGCGCGACGAACGGCTTCGTCGGATCGGCGGCCAGTTCCATCGTGCGGTCGGCGAGCTGGCGGTTGCGCTCTTCCGCTTCGCCGCGCATGGTCTCGCCGAGCTTCGCCACCTCGTCGACGTATCGCGCCACGGTGGAGGCGAGGGTCGACGCTTCGAAGGGCAGCGAGTCGGCGTTGGCCAGGCGGAGCATCATCCGGCCGGTGGTCTTGGCCTGCGTGACGCCGTACGCGAAGCTCGGATCGCCGAAGCGCGTGTAGTGGTCGAACGAGTCGTACGCGGAGTGATACACGCCGTACTCCCCTTCGCCGCCGTAGCCGACGTTCAGCGAGGCGATGCCGGCGTGCTGCAGGAACGGCGTAAAGTCGGAGCCGGAGCCGAGCGCGCCGATGCGCATGACGCTGCGATCGCGGAGTTGCTGGCGCTCGTCGTTCGACTCGGCGTCGACGATCTGCCGTGCCCTGGTGCGCTCGAGCACCGAGGTCTTCGTCTGCGGATCCTCCACGTCGCGGGCGACCTCGGTCACGAAGCGCTCCAGCGTGTGCGATCCGGCGGCGTACAGGAAGCCGCGGTCGTTGGAGTCGGAGTTGATGTAGAGCACCGCGTGGTCGCGCAGCTCGGCGAGGTGCGTCTCCACCCACTCCGTCGAGCCAAGGAGGCCCTGCTCCTCGCCGTCCCAGGCGGCGAAGACCAGCGTGCGGCGCGGACGCCAGCCGCTCTTCGCCAGCTCGCCGATGGCGCGCGCTTCTTCCATCAGCGCCACCATGCCGCTGACCGGATCGGACGCGCCGTGCACCCACGCGTCGTGATGGTTGCCGCGCACGATCCACTGGTCAGCGAGGTCCGTGCCGCGCATGCGGGCGATGACGTCGTACGCCGGGACGAGTTTCCAGTCGAACTCCAGCTTCAGGTGCACGCGCGCCGGGCCGGGTCCGAGGTGGTAGGTGAGGGGGAGTGAACCGCGCCAGTCCGCGGGGGCGACCGGGCCGCCGAGGGCGCGGAGGAGCGGGAGCGCGTCGCCGTAGGAGATCGGGAGGACGGGGATCTTCGTGATCGTCGGCGCGTCCTTGCGGTCGAGACGCTTCGCGTTCGCGGTCGCGCCGACGCCGGGCGTCAGAGGATCGCCGGAGAAGACCGGCATGTCCGCGACCGAGCCTCGCTGCACGCTCTGGTCGCTGCGGAAGGCGCCCTTCGGATAGGCGTCGCCTTCGTAATAGCCGTCGTCGCGCGGGTCGGAGTAGATGATGCAGCCAATCGCGCCGTGCTCCGCCGCGACCTTCGGCTTGATGCCGCGCCACGAGCCGCCGTAGCGCGCGATGACGATCTTCCCCTTGACGTCGATGCCGTTCTTCTCGAGCGTCTCGTAGTCTTTCGGTACGCCGTAGTTTACGTACACGAGGTCGCCCGTGACGTCGCCGTCGATGGAGTACGCGTTGTAGGGCGGCAGGATCTCGTCCGCTTGACCTGACGTCGCATCCTCGGCGAACGCAGGCTCGTTCAGTTTCGCGACGTAGCGCTCGGGCGAGAGCAGTTCGACGACGCGCGTCTTCGGCGTCGGGAAGAGCACGTCGAAGCGCTCGATATCGGTCTCGTAGCCCCACAACTTGAACAGCCCGGCCATGAACTCGGCGTTCGCCTTCCCGTACGGCGAGCCGAGGTGATGCGGCCGCGCCGCCATCCGCTGCATCCACGAGCGCAGGTTCGCGGGATTCAGCTTGGCGTCGAACTGCTTCTCCAGCGCGTGCTGCTTCGCGGGGTCTTTGAAGCCGTAGATGGGAGGGACGATGGACTGGGCGGGGAGGGTGGCGGTGAAGGTGAGAAGAAGTGCGGCGGCGATCAGTCGGCGCATAGGTCGGGGGATTTTACGCGTCCGGACGCGGAGTACGCGCGCGCATCTTGTCGGGCATCACGATGACAATGCCGCCGGCGAGTAACTCCGTAGCGTGAGTTGCGATCGCGCGCAGACACGACGCCGCATGATCCACGGCGGCGATGTTGGGATCGAGGATGATGATGCCGGTGCTTGCGAGCCGCTCGAAGACGACCAGCTCTCCGAATTCGCGGTCGGCCGTGATCAGCACTCGGCTGGCGCGTACTGCCGAGGCGAGCACGCGACGATCGCCCGGATCCTCGGGCCAATCGCTGACGCTTTCCACGTCGTGGCCCTCGGCGCGTAGTGCCGACGCCACGACGTATGACAGGCAGTTATCAATCAGCAGCTTCACTCGTGTCCAGCCGAGGCGCGAAATACTCCCGAGCCGTGATTCGCGAGGCGTACGACAGGCACGCGTGGATGTCCTCGCGCTGGAGCCACGGGTAATGCTCGAGCAGTTCCTCGATCGACGAGCCGGCGGACATCATCCCGAGCACGTGCGACACCGCCAGGCGCCTGCCACGGATGATCGCCTTCCCACCGAAGATCTCGGGGTTGTAGGTGATGCGATCGAGCAGCTCCCGTTCGCTCATAGGCCTCATTCTACTCCCCGATATACTCGCGCTCCCATGTGCGGCATCAACGGAATCTTCGCCTGGCGCGACGGCGCTCCGCCCGTCAACGGCGAGGAGTTGGTGCGGTCGCGCGAGTGCATGCGGTCGCGGGGGCCGGATGCGGCCGACGTGTGGATCTCGCCGGACGGGCGGGTGGGGCTGGGGCACCGGCGGCTGGCGATCATCGACCTGTCGCCGGCGGGGGCGCAGCCGATGCGGCGCGGCGAGCTGGCCATCATCTTCAACGGCGAGATCTACAACTATCGCGAGCTGCGGGGCCGGCTGGAGGCGAAGGGGCGCACGTTCACTTCGCATTCGGACACCGAGGTCATGCTCGCGCTGTATGACGAGCTGGGCGAGGGGATGCTCGGCGAGTTGCGGGGGATGTTCGCCATCGCGCTGTGGGACGGCGCCAGGCGGCGGATGCTGCTCGCGCGCGACCCGTACGGGATCAAGCCGCTCTACTATGCCGACGACGGCGGTACGCTGCGCGTCGCGTCGCAGGTGAAGGCGCTCATCGCCGGCGGGCACGTCGACACGCGTTTTGATCCTGCCGCTGCCGCGGGCTTCTTTCTGCGGGGGACGGTGCCGGAGCCGTTCACGATGTACCGCGCCATCCACGCGCTGCCCGCGGGCTCGTACTGCTACGTTGATGCGAACGGCGTCGGCGAGCCGCGCCAGTATTTCTCGATCGCGGCCACGCTGCGCGACGGGGTGGAGCGCGCACAACGAGTGAGCGACCGGGAGCGCGAAGAGTTCGTGCACGACGCGGTGCTCGAATCCGTCCGCTACCACATGGTCGCCGACGTCCCCGTCGGCGCGTTCCTCTCGGCCGGCATCGACTCCAGCGCCATCGTCGCCTTCGCTCGCGAGTCGGGCGCCAGCGACCTGCAGACCATGACATTGCGCTTCGAGGAGTATCGCGGCCGCGACAACGACGAAGCCCCGCTGGCGACGCTGGTCGCGCAACAGTACGGCGTCCGCCACACCATCCGCGAGCTGACCCTGGACGACTTCCGCGCCGAGCTGCCGCGCATCTTCGCGGCCATGGACCAGCCCACCGTCGATGGCCTGAACAGCTACTTCATCAGCAAGGCGGCCGCGGAGCTGGGACTGAAAGTCGCACTCTCCGGCACCGGCGGGGACGAGCTGTTCGGCGGCTACACCTCCTTCCGCGACATCCCCCGCTGGATGCCCGTCACCTCGCTCCTGACCCGGGTCCCCGGCCTCGGCGAGGGCGTCTACCGACTCAACACCGCCCTCGCCAAACGCAGCCGCCACGTCAGCCCGAAGATGGGGGAGATCCTCCGCCACGGCGCGTCGTACGCCGGCGCGTATCTGGTCAAGCGGGGGCGCTTCCTCGCCTCCGAGCTCCCCGAGGTTCTCGGCAGGGACATCGCGTCCGAGGGGATCCAGCGGCTGGACCTGCTGAACGTGATCCAGCGCGCCGTCACGCCCGATCCGGGCACGCCGTACGCGCGCATCGCGGCGCTGGAGTCGTCGCTGTATCTGCGCAACCAGTTGCTGCGCGACATGGACTGGGCCTCGATGGCCCATTCGCTGGAAGTGCGCGTGCCCCTCGTCGACGCGCATCTGCTGCGACGCCTGGCGCCGGTGCTCGTCACGCGCAAGGGACAGGGCAAAGGCATCCTCGCCAACGCGCCCCATCCGCCGCTGCCGGACGAAGTGCGTACCCGGCGCAAGACCGGCTTCACCCTACCCATCAAGGAGTGGCTGCTGCAGGAAGGGAAGGTCGAGTTCGGGAAGCGGAGCTGGGCGCGGAAGGTGTACGAGGTGATGTTCGCGCCCGACAAGGGTTACTGGTAGTCGTCCAGTCTTCGAGTCGTCCAGTCTTCGAGGCTCGACGACTTGACGACTCGACGACTCGACGACTCGGCCTACTTGACGACCACGGTCTTGCGCATCCCTTTCTCCGCGTGCCCCTTGATCGGGCAGTAGACCGTGTACGTCCCCGGCTTCAGGTCGACCTCCAGCGCCGCCGTGTTGCCGCGCGTCAGCTCGCTGGTCTTCTGCTCGATGCCGTTCCCCTCGATCTCGAACGCGTGCGTCTCCTTGCCGCCGTTCTCCACGTTGAACGCGATGCGTCCAGTCGGCAGCGTGTCCGGCATGTGGATGGCGTACTCGATGAGGTGCACTTCCTGCGTCGGCGAGGCCGGGGTCGGGCTGCCGGCCGAGTTGTCCTGCTCCGGCGGGATGACCGGGTTCATCGTCGACGCCTCGCCCATCTGCGGCGGCGTGTCGGTGGTCGTCGACGACTGCGACGGCGTGTTCTGCGAGACGTCGGGAGTCTCGCGCTGACAGGCGAAAACGAGCAGGAGGGAGAGCAAGAGGACCGCGATACGCATCACCGCGGCGAGCAGCAAAACGCGAGCCTGTGGTTTCATTGGGCCGCGGATGCAGAAGGACTGGAGGCTCATCGCGGCCGTCGCGGTGCTGACGATCGTGGCCGTCGCACGCGTGGCGTCGACGCACCGCGTCTTCTCCGCCACCGTCGACGAGCCGATCCACCTCGCCTCCGGCTACGAGTGGTTCGCCGGCCAGTACGTCACCGACCTCACCCATCCCCCGCTGGCCCGCATCCTCGGCGCACTCCCGCTCCGCCTCCAAGGCCTGCCCGATCCGCAGCCCGCGAACATGGTCGAGCGTGGCAACCAATTGCTCTACCACGGCGACCAATACGTGCAGAACCTCGCCCGCGCCCGCATCGGCAACCTGGTCCTGCTGGCACTGGCCATCGTCACCGTCGCCGCGTGGGCGCGCCGCCTCTTCTCCCGCGCCGTGGCCATCGCCGCCACGGCGATGTTCACCGCCCACCCGCTCCTCCTCGGCCACGCCGGCCTGCTGACGACCGATCTCTCCATCGCCGCCACGCTCCCGCTGGCCCTGCTCGCCCTCGACTGCTATCTCGAGTCTCCGACGGTCAAACGCGGCGCGCTCCTCGGCCTCGCCATCGGCCTAGGCATCCTCTCCAAGTTCTCCTTCTTCGTCTTCTTTCCCCCCTGCGTGGTCGTGCTGCTGCTCGCGCGACGGCCGATGCGAGTCCGCGCGCTGACCGCCGTGCTTGCACTCGTCGTGGCGTTCCTGGTCGGCTGGGCCGGCTATCGCTTCGACGTCCGCCGCCCCGCAAACGTGGTCGACCGCGGTAACGAGATCCTCGACTGGGCCGCGCCCGCGCCGCTGAAACCGCTGGCGCGCCTGATGGGCCGCATCCCGCTCCCCGCCCCCGCGCTGCCGATCGGAATGGCCCAGGTGAAGCTGCACGAGAAGCTCGGCCACACCGCCTACCTCTTCGGTCAGGAAAGCCGTGACGGCTGGTGGTATTACTTCCCCGTCGTCTTCTTCTACAAGTCGCCGCTGCCGTGGCTGATGCTCGTCGCCTGGGGCGCGGCCGCGCTCCGGCGCAATCGCAACGGACTGCAGCTCGCCGGCGTGGCCGCGGCCATCCTGCTGACGGCGATGACGACCTCGCTCAACATCGGCGCGCGGCACATCCTCCCCATCGTCGCGCCGCTGTCGATCGTGGCCGGCTATGCGGCCGTCGACATCTGGCAGCGCAGCCGCGACGCCTGGGGCCGCACCGCGCTGGCCGCGCTCCTCGGCTGGCTGTTCATCGGCGTCGCGATCGAACATCCCGACTACCTGGCCTGGTACAACGAGCTCGCCCAGCCGAACCCGTCGTACGTCGCCGCGGACAGCAACATCGACTGGGGACAGGACGTGCTCCGCCTCGCCGGCGCCGCCCGCGAGCTGAAGATCGACCACATGCACGGCGCCTTCATGAACAGCACCCGCCTCGGCGCGCACGGTCTCCACGTCACCGGCCTCGTACCGCACCAGAAGGTCACGGGCTGGGTGGCGGTCAGCGAGAACTGGCTGCGCTTCGGCGAGGCCCGCGGCGACTACGACTGGCTGAGCACCTATCGCCCCGTAAGGCAGGTCGGCAAGACGATCCGCCTCTACCACATCCCATGAAGAGAGCCGCGCTCGCGCTGATCGTGCTGTCGATGCTGCGCATCGCCTCGACGTGGACGACGCTCTCCGCCACCGTCGACGAGCCGATGCACGTCTCCGCCGGCCTGCAGCTCTACACGCAGCGCGTCTACACGTACCAGCCCGAAAACCCGCCGCTGCCGCGACTCGTCTTCGCCCTCCCCGCCCTCCTCGGCGGGATGGACTTTGACCCGAGCCGCCCTATTGACCAGCAACTGCTGCGCGTCTTCTACTCGGACGATCGCTACAAGACAAACCTCGTCCTCGGCCGCGCCGGCAATCTCGTCTTCTTCCTCATCGCCAGCATCGCGGTCTGGCTCTGGGCGCGCCGCACGCTCAGCGAGACCGGCGGCTTCATCGCCACTCTGCTCTTCACTTTCCAGCCGATGGTCGTCGGACACGCCGGCCTGGCCACGCACGACCTGCCCGCCACCGCCGGCGTGGCGCTCTCGCTGCTCGCGTTCGCGCGCTGGCTCGACGAGCAGACGGCGAAGCGGGCAATGCTGTTCGGGGCGGCGTTCGGCTTCGCCGTGCTGTGCAAGTTCTCCTGCATCGGGTTCGTCCCCGCGGCGTGCCTGGTGATGTACGTCGTGCGCCGCGACTTTCGCTGGCGCGCACTCGTCCCATCGTTCTTCGCTGCGCTACTTGCGACACTGCTCGTGGTGTGGGCCGGCTACGCGTTCACCATCGAACCGCTGCTGGCCGGCCTCCGCGGACTGGCGGCCGTCAACCGCGCCGGTCACTTTGGATTCCTGTTCGGCGACGTGCGCACGACCGGCTGGTGGCATTACTTTCCCGCCACGGTCGCGCTGAAGAGCACTCTGGCGTCGCTGGTGTTGGCTTTTTGCAGTTTATCCCGAGCAAAGCGAGGGATCTCTGGTGCTCCCGCGCTGAACGAGCCGCTGCCGCTGCCGGTGGCACCGGAGATCCCTCGCTTTGCTCGGGATAAACTGATTGCGATCGAGCCCTTCGCCGCCGCGATCGCCATCCTCCTCATCGCCATGCCGAGCCACCTCAACATCGGCGTGCGCCACGTGCTCCCGCTCTACGCGCCGCTCGCCGTCGCCGGTGCCGCGGGCGCGCTGGCGTTCAAGCGAAAGTGGATCGCCGTCGCGCTGTTCATGTGGCACACCGGCGCCTCCGTGATCGCCGGGCGCGACGCCTTCCCGTATTTCAACGAAGCCGCGGGACGCCATCCGGAGCGGTTCCTCCTCGACAGCAATCTCGACTGGGGACAGGACGCGCTGCGCCTCAAACGTGTGCTGCGCGAAAAGAAAGTGGACCGCGTCGGGCTGGCCGTCCTCGGGTGGCACGACTGGGACGCGCTGGGCTATCCGCCCCACTATGCCTTGCAGCGCGACGTGCCGTCGCAGGGCTGGGTGGCGGTGAGCGAACATCTCCTCGGCCTGGCCCGGGGCGCACCGTGGCTGGAAGGGCGGCGGTACGAGCGGGTCGGGACGTCGATCCGTCTGTACCACATCGAATGAGCGACAAACGCTGGTGGACGCTGCTCGCCCTGCTGGTCGTGCTCACGCTCGCACGTGTGGCCACGACGCATCGCGTCTTCGCCCAGACCATCGACGAATCTGCGCATCTCATCGCCGGCTACGACGTGCTCACCAAACGCGTCTTCACCACCGACACGATGCACCCGCCGCTGGCGCGCATGCTCTTCGCGCTGCCGTTCATCAGTGAACCCGAGCCCGGCGCGGAGCCGCGCGGCAACAAGCTCCTCCTCCGCAACGAGCGCTACACCCAGAACATCGCCCGCGCGCGGATGGGCAACCTGCTCTTTTTCGCCATCGGCATCATCTCCGTGGCGCTGTGGGCGCGGCGACTCTTGTCGCCGGGTGCGGGTCTGCTCGCGGCCGCGCTGTACGCGTGTCTGCCGCCGATCCTCGCCCACGCCGGGCTGGCCACCACGGACATGGCCGCCGCGGCCACGCTGCCGCTCGCGCTCTACGCGCTCACGCTGCTGCTCGACGAGGCCACGTGGCCGCGCGCCGTCGCCCTCGGCGCCGCCATCGCCCTCGGCCTGCTCTGCAAGTACTCGTTCGTCCTCTACTTTCCCGCCTGCGCGCTGGTGCTCTTCGCGATGCGGCGCCGCTTCCCCATCGTGAAGCTGCTCGTGGCGGCGGTGATCGCGGTGATTCTCGTCGCCGTGGTCATGCCGCCGCGCGGATACATCGCCGGCGTGCTGCAGGTGCAGGCCATGAACACCGATCCGCCGAAGGCGATCCTCTTCGGCGAAGTCCGAAAGGGCGGCTGGTGGTATTACTTTCCAGTCGCGCTCTTCTTCAAGACGCCGATCCCGTTTCTCGCGCTGGCCCTCGCCGGTTGCACGCGCAAGCGCGAGCCCGCACTCATCGCGGCGGTGATCCTCGGCATCGCCATGACCGGCAACATCAACATCGGCGTCCGCCACCTGCTGCCGCTCTACGCACCGCTCGCCATCGCCGCGGCCGCCGTGCGCGTGCGCTGGCTCGTCGTCGCCTGCACGGCGTGGCTCGTCATCGGCTCCGCGCTCGCCCATCCCGACTACCTGCCGTGGTTCAACGTCTTCGCCGGCCGGGAGCCGCAGCGCGTCCTCAACGACAGCAATCTCGATTGGGGCCAGGACGTGCTCCGGCTCGTGCGCCTCGCACGGGACGAAAAGCTCCCCAACCTCACCACCTCGCTCGCCACCAACGCGCCGCTCGACCAGCTCGGCCTGCCGCCGCGCACCGACCTCCAGGCCTTGCAGCCGGTGCACGGCTGGCTGGCCATCAGCGAACTGAACATCGCGCTGGGCCGCGACCTCAGTCCGGAGATCCGCCGCTGGCTCGACAACCTGCTTCGGGGGAAGCAGTATCGTCGAGTGGGCAAGTCGATCCGGCTGTATGAACTCAGTTCACCGACGCCGGCTCCGGCTCCAGCGACAGATCCAGCTTCCCTTCCGGCGTCACGTTGACGAACACCGTGTCGCCTGGCTTGAACACGCCCTCCAGCAGGCGGATCGCCAGCGGGTCGATGATCAGCCGCTGCAGCGCGCGCTTGAGCGGCCGCGCACCGAACGCGGGATCGTAGCCCTCCGCCGCGAGCACTTCCTTCGCCGCATCGCTGATCTCGATCGCGAGGCCGCGATCCTCGATCAGCTTCGCCAGGCGCTTGAGCTGGACGCCGATGATCTGCTTGATCTGTCCCAGGTCGAGCGTGTGGAAGACGATCACGTCGTCGATACGGTTCAGGAACTCGGGGCGGAAGCGCTGATGCAGCTCCGCCTCCACCGCACGTCGCATCTGCTCCTCGGACAGCTCCCCCTTCGAATGATCGTGGATGTACTGCGAGCCGATGTTCGACGTCATGATGATGACCGTGTTCTTGAAGTCGACCACGCGCCCCTTCGAGTCCGTGAGGCGGCCGTCGTCGAGCATCTGCAGAAAGATGTTGAACACCTCCGGGTGCGCCTTCTCGATCTCGTCGAACAGGAGCACGGCATACGGCCGGCGACGCACGGCTTCGGTGAGCTGGCCGCCCTCGTCATAGCCGACGTAGCCCGGGGGCGCGCCGATGAGCCGGGCCACCGCGTGCCGCTCCATGTACTCCGACATGTCGATGCGCACCATCGCGTTCTCGTCGTCAAACAGGAACTCCGCCAGCGCGCGGGCCAGCTCCGTCTTGCCGACGCCCGTCGGACCCATGAACACGAACGAGCCGATGGGGCGGTTCGGGTCCTTGAGCCCCGCGCGCGAGCGGCGGACCGCATTCGCCACCGCGCGCACGGCGTCCTCCTGCCCGATCACGCGGCGCTGGAGGTTGTCCTCCATCCGCACGAGCTTCTGCATCTCCGACTCGAGCATCTTCGTGACCGGCACGCCGGTCCACTTCGACACGATCTCGGCGATGTCCTCCTCGGTCACTTCCTCGCGGAGCAGCGCGCCGCCCTTCTGCATCTCGGCGAGCTTCGCCGTCTGCTCTTCGATCTCGCGCTGATTTTGCGGCAGGGCGCCATAGCGCAGTTCCGCGGCGCGATTGAGGTCCCCCTCGCGCTCCGCGCGGGCCGCGTTCTCGCGCACATCCTCGAGCTGCTTCTTCAGGTCGTTGATCTTCGTGATGACGCCCTTCTCACTCTCCCACTGCGCCTTGAGTCCGGAGATCTTTTCCTGCAGCTCCGAGATCTGCGAGCGCACGGTGCGCAGGCGCTCCTGGGTCACGCCGTTCAGGCGTGCGACAGCATCCGGGTTCTCTTCCTTCTGCAGCGCCTGCTCCTCGATTTGGAGCTGGGTCAGGCGGCGCGTCAGCTCGTCGATCTCCTGCGGCATCGAGGTGAGCTCGATGCGCAGCCGCGACGCGGCCTCGTCGATCAGGTCGATGGCCTTGTCGGGGAGGAAGCGGTCGGTGATGTAGCGGTTCGAGAGCGTGGCCGCGCTGACGATCGCGGAGTCGCGGATCGTCACCTTGTGATGAACCTCGTAGCGCTCCTTGAGACCGCGCAGGATGGCGATCGTATCCTCGAGCGTCGGCTCCGGGACGAACACCGGCTGGAAGCGGCGCTCCAGCGCGGCGTCCTTCTCGATGTGCTTCTGGTACTCGTTGAGCGTCGTCGCGCCGATGGCGCGCAGCTCGCCGCGGGCGAGGGCCGGCTTGAGCATGTTGGACGCGTCCATGGCCCCTTCGGCCGCGCCGGCGCCGACGAGCGTGTGCAGCTCGTCGATGAAGAGAATGACGCTCCCCTCGCTCTCCTCGACTTCCTTGATGACCGCCTTGAGGCGATCCTCGAACTCGCCGCGGTACTTGGCGCCGGCGATGAGCGCGCCGAGGTCGAGCGAGACCACTCGCTTGTTCTTCAGACCCTCGGGAACGTCGCCGGCGATGACGCGGCGGGCCAGCCCTTCCACGATGGCCGTCTTGCCGACGCCCGGCTCGCCGATCAGGACCGGATTGTTCTTCGTGCGGCGCGACAGTACCTGGATCACGCGGCGGATCTCCTCGTCGCGGCCGATGACCGGATCGAGCTTCCCGCGCCGTGCGAGCTCGGTGAGATCGCGCGCGTAGCGCTGCAGCGCCTGGTATTTGTCTTCCGGATTCTGGTCCGTCACGCGCTGCGTGCCGCGCACTGACTGCAGCGCCTTGAGCACCGCGTCGGCCACGACTCCATGGCGCTTGAGGATCTGCGCCGCGGTGGACTCCTTGACCTCCGTGATCGCCAGCAGCAGATGCTCGGTCGACACGTATTCGTCGTTGAAATTGGTGGCCGCGCTGAACGCCGCGTCGAAGACCTTGCGCATCGACGAGCCGACCATCGGCTCCGCGGACGCGCCCCCGACCTTCGAGAACTTGGCGGCGGCCGCTGCCGTTTCGGCCTCGACGGTGCCGGGCGTCACGCCGAGCTTGTTGAGGATCGGCGAGACGATCCCGCCCTCCTGCCGCACCAGCGCCAGAAGGAGGTGCTCCGGCGTGACTTCGGGATTGCCCGCACCGCGGGCGAGGTTCTGGGCCTCGGCGACCGCTTCCTGCGCCTTGACCGTAAGCTTATTGAAATTCATGACTTGCCTCTGATTGAGTCTTGCTGACTCACATTAAGAAAACCGGCAAGGTTTACCCATCATTCCGGCGTGCAAGAAGAGAGCGCGTGTTAGCGTGCACGCCGATGTTGCGCCGTCTCTCCCCTGCCGCGGAGCTGCTTCTCGTCAACCTGATCTGCTTCGGCCCGTTCGCAACGCGGAGCATCCTCGAGCTTACGGAGCGGAAGACGGCGTTCCTCTTCGACGACCGCCGCGCCCTGACGCTCCTCGGCATCGAGCTCGTCTGCGGCACGCTGGCCCTGCTGCTCCTCCGCGCTCGCGGCTGGAAGCTCAGCGACTTTGGCCTCCGCGTGACCATGCCCCAGACCATCGCCGGCATGCTCCTGCTCCTCGGCGCCAACGTGATCATCTCCGGCATCTACGAGCTGGTGCGCTTCTCCACGAACACCGATCCCGGCGTGGCCACGACGTTCCAGGACCAGCTCACCTGGCCCGTCCTCATCGCCCTGACCCTGGTCAACCCCCTCTACGACGAGCTGTTCCTCGTCGCCTACAACGTCACCGCGGCAAAAGAGCATGGTGCCGCCTTCGCCATCACCCTCAGCGCCGCCATCCGCTTCCTCTGCCACGTGGAGCAAGGCCCCATCACCGCCGTCACCATCCTCCCCCTCGGCCTCATCTTCGCGTTCGTCTACTGGAGATGGCGGCGCCTCTGGCCGCTCATCGTCGCGCACGGCGTGATGGATTTCATGGGGATGATGCCGAGTTAAGATGGACGATATGAGCAAAGTCGTCACGGTTGAATACGACGCTGCGGAGAAAGTGCTCCGGCTCGCAGAGCCGCTCGCGGGCGTTAAGGATCACGCGAAATTTCAGGCGACCCTGGACGCCGCAGATGATACGGCCGAGCGTCCGTGGCTGGCGCTCAGCGGATCGTTGTCGAAAGAGGCGGGCGAGTCGCTCGCGCACGCCGTCGACGAGCTGTTCCCGCCGTGGAAATGATCGAGCGGCTGGCTGCCGACGCGAACGCAGCGATCGACCTGTTGCGTGCCGACCGTGCAGATCCTCCGCCGCTGCGCAACGCACGTCGCATTCTTCTGCCGCTCCCGGTCGTCGGCGAACTGTTCGCAGGTGCCCGGTATTCGGATCGCGTTTCGGAGAATCTCGCACAGGTCGAACGACTCCTCGATGCGTGGATCGTGCTCTCTCCCGATGTCGAGACTGCACGCGTATACGGCCGTATCCGCGGCTCGGTGACCCGCCTGTCCCCAGCACGCCTGAACGACCTCTGGATCGCTGCCCTCTGCATCCAGCACGACCTGCCGCTCCTCTCCAACGACCGGGGCTTCGACGCCATCCCCAACCTGACCACGATCCGCTGGTAAGCCTGGAAGTCCCCGCCCCCTTGCAACGTTTTCATCGCGGGCGCGATAAGCTCGTGCCGGGAGAATCCATGAGCGTTCAGCCGCTGCACGAAACCACGCCGCAGACCAACCTGTTCGAGAGCATTCTCGAGCTCATCCGCCGTACCTCCACCCAGCTCCCCGAGGACGTCGTGCGCGCCGTCACGGGGGCGCGGAAGGACGAAGTGGAAGGATCGAATGCCGACGTGGCGCTGGACGTCATAGGCTGCAACATCGTCCTTGCCCGCGACAACTCGCTGCCGCTCTGCCAGGACACCGGCTCGATCCTCTTCTACGTCCACACTCCCGTCGGCTACGACCAGCTCGAGTTCGAAGAGATCGCCACCGAGGCCGTGCGCGCGGCGACGAAGAAGGGATATCTGCGGCAGAACAGCGTCGACAGCATCACCGGCAAGAACACCGGCGACAACACCGGACCGGGCTCGCCGTCCTTCCACTTCCACCAGTGGCGCGAGCCGCACGTCGAAGTGAAGCTGATGCTCAAAGGGGGCGGCTGCGAGAACATGAACGCGCAGTACTCCCTCCCTCATCCCGACCTCGGCGGCCGCGACCTGCGCGGCGTCGAGAACGCCATCCTCGACTGCATCCTCCAGGCGCAGGGACAGGGCTGCGGCCCGGGCATCCTCGGCGTCTGCATCGGCGGCGACCGCGCCACCGGCTACGGCGAGGCGAAGGAACAGCTCCTGCGCACGATGGAAGACGAGAACCCGGATCCCGAGCTGGCCGCGCTCGAGCAGCGGGTCGTCGAGAAGGCCAACCAGTCCGGCATCGGCCCGATGGGCTTCGGCGGAAAGACGACGTTGCTGGCCTGCAAGATCGGCAAGCTCAATCGCCTGCCGGCGTCGTATTTCGTGTCGGTCGCGTACATGTGCTGGGCCTTCCGCCGCCGCGGCGCCGAGCTCGATCGCAACGGCGAAGTTTCCAACTGGCTCTACTGAGCGTCTAAAGGAGCATGCAGCGGCTCCTGATCTTCTCGCTGGCCCTCGTGATGGGCGTCCTCGGCCTCGACGGCGCGGAGCATTCGCTCCTCGAGCGATCGATGTCGGGACTGAAGCCGCCGGCGATGCACAACGCGATGCGTGCGCTCGTCAGGCCACCCGCCGTGCCTGTGCCGCCGCCTCCGCCGTCGCCAGCCTTCGTGCCCGGCGCCACGTGAGCGTTCCTGATCGGGCCGGATGGTTCATCCGACACCTGCCAGTCCTGCCACACGAACGGGATCCCGCTCAGCGGATGGTCGAAGCAGCACCCCTGATCGCCTCCGCCGACTGACCTCCTCACAGGACACCGTCGCGTCGTTGCAAATGCCCGCCGGGCATTTCGCAAATGCCCCGCGATGCTTCGCGAAGCAACGCCACTGCTTCGCGAAGCACTCGGAGAGCTTGCTCAAATGCCCCGGACCGTCTTTCGAAGCCCGTTTTGACCTCTCCGGAGGCCACTCCGGCGTCTTCCGAAGCGCCGGGTGACCTCCTCGAAGGACGTTCGGGCGTCGTGCAAAGCGGCGCGGTGCATATCGCAAATGCTCCGGAGGTATTTGAGATAGCACCGCCGGTGCTTCGCGAAGCATCGCGGGTGCTTCGCGAAGCATCACCGAAGCTTTGAGAAACACAACCGATGCTTCGGGAAGCACCGCCGCTGCTTTGGGAGACAACGTGGAGCATTTGAGATAGCACCGCGGATGCTTCGTGGAGCGACAGCGGAGCATCGCGTAACACGGCGTGCGTTGTGGAGAGGTGGGCTTCAGCCCACCGGGGCCTCGGTGGGCTGAAGCCCATCGCTCCACACTCACCTCCGCGCGCGTCACCCTCACCGCATCGCGAAGCGATAGGATTCTCTCCGCCATGGCACTCGTGAAACTGACCACACCTATCGACGAAGCAACGATCCGCACGCTGCACGTCGGCGACACCGTCGCCATCACCGGCCGTCTCTACACCGGCCGCGACGCGGTGCATCACCGCATCCACGAAGGCGTGAAGCCGCCCGTTGACCTGGAGGGGCAGATCATCTACCACTGCGGTCCGGTGATGGTTCAGGAGGGCGACCAGTGGGTCTGCAAGGCCGCGGGGCCGACCACGTCCTCACGCGAAGAGCCATACCAGCACGAGGTCATCCGCGACTACCGCATCCGCGGCGTCATCGGCAAAGGCGGCATGGGCCCGAAGACGCTGGCCGCGTGCAAGGAATACGGCGCGGTCTACATGCACGCCATCGGCGGCGCGGCGCAGGTCTGCGCGGCGTCGATCAAGCGCGTCGACGGCGTCGACTGGATGGACCTCGGCTCCCCCGAGGCAATCTGGCACCTGTGGGTCGAAGACTTCATGGCCATCGTCACGATGGACGCCCACGGCCAGTCCCTGCACCAGAACGTCCTCGAGGAATCGCGCGCGCGCCTGACTGCCCTAAAAGCCTGAGGTATGAGGTACGAGGGATGAGGGATGAGTCGGCAGCGGGCGCGGACTCTGCCTCGTCCCTCCTCCCTCGTACCCGCACCTGAGAGGGATGAGGCGTGAGGGACGAGGCGGCAGCTCGCCGACTCATCCCTCATCCCTCATCCCTCATACCTGTCATCCCTCATCCCTCCCTGACAGGCTGGCCCAACTCATGCCTCGCACATCCCCATGCCTCGCATGGAAAAAGACACCCTCGGCGACGTAGCGGTTCCGGACGGCGCGCTGTACGGCGCGCAGACGCAGCGGGCGGTGGAGAACTACCCCATCAGCGGACTGCGCGAGCATCCGCAGTTCATCCGCGCGTTCATCCTCATCAAGCGCGCCGCCGCGCTGGCCAACCGTGAGCTCGACGCGCTCGACGAGCAGCGCGCGCAGGCCATCGTCGCCGCGTGCGACCGCATCCTCAACGACTTCGCCCACCATCGCCAGCACTTCGTCGTCGACGTCTTCCAAGCCGGCGCCGGCACCTCGTTCAACATGAACTGCAACGAGGTCATCGCCAACCTCGCCAACGTCTCCCTCGGCGGGCAGCTCGGCACCTACACGCCCGTGCATCCCAACGACCACGTCAACATGGCCCAGTCGACGAACGACGTCTTCCCGACGGCGCTCCGGATGTCGACGCGCTTCCTGCTCGATCAGCTCCTGCTCGCGCTCGACGGGCTCGGTCTCGCGCTCGATGAAAAAGGACGCGAGTTCGCCGACGTCATCAAGTCGGGGCGCACCCATCTGCAGGACGCCGTCCCGGTGACCCTCGGACAGGAATTCGCCGCCTACGGCGCGGCCGTACGCCGTTCCACGCGCCTGTTGCGCGACGCCGCCGCGGAAGTGGACGAGCTCGGGATCGGCGGCACCGCCACGGGCACCGGCATCAACACGCCGCCCGGCTATCGCTTCGTATTGCTCCGCCACCTCAACGCGTCGACCGGCGTGCAGTTCCGCGCGGCGCCCGACCTCCGCGAGGCTATGCAGTCGCAGCTTCCGGTCGTGGCCGTCTCGGCGGCGTTGCGCAATCTCGCCCTCGAGCTGACCCGCATCACCAACGACCTCCGCCTCCTCTCCTCGGGGCCGATGACCGGACTGGCGGAGATCCTCCTGCCGAGCGTGCAGCCCGGCTCCTCGATCATGCCCGGCAAAGTGAACCCGTCGATGCTCGAGTGCATGAACCAGGTGCTGTTCCACGTCATCGGCGCCGACACCGCCGTCGCGTACGCGTCGCAGGCCGGGCAGCTCGAGCTGAACGTGATGATGCCGCTGATGGCCTTCGAGATCTCGTTCTCCATCGAGATCCTGAAGAACTACCTGCCGGTGTTCGTGGCGAAATGCATCCGCGGCATCGAAGCCAATCGCGAGCGCTGCGAGGCGTACTACATCAGCTCACCGTCTCTGGCCACGGCACTCAACCCGATCATCGGCTACGCCGCCGCGGCGGAGCTCGCGAAGGAATCGGCAAAGACCGGCAAGCGCATCCCCGACATGCTGCGCGAGAAGAAACTGATCCCCGAGGAACAGATCGCGAAGATCTTCACGCCCGAGTTCCTGGCCGGACAGGCCGACCGCGAGCCGGAAGGGGACCGCTGATCGTCTACAATCTCGACCGTCCAAGTCCCCAATGCGCCTCTTCATCGCGACGACGTTTCCGCCGGAGGTCCTCCGTGACCTCAACGAGCGCGTTGCGCGGCTCAAGCCGCGCCTCCCGCCGGCGACGTGGGTCCGTCCCGAGACGCAGCACCTCACCTTCGCCTTCCTCGGCGAGCAGCCGGAGTCGCTCGTCGAGACCGTCGCCGCGCCGCTGACGACGGCGCTCGCCACGATCGAGCGTTTCGAGGCACGGCTGCAGGGGGCCGGTGTCTTCCCGAATGTGCGGCGTGCGCGCGTCGGCTGGGGCGGACTCGAACCCCAGCAGCCGTTTCAGGGCGTCGCCCGGGCCGTGCGGGAGGTCGTCACGAAGAACGGCGTCACGCTGGACAACGTCGACTTCCAGCCGCACCTGACGCTGATGCGCATGCGCGAAGGATGGCCGCCCGCGTCGATCGGCCTCTTCACGAAAGCTCTCGAGGACTATCGCTCCGAGCCGTTCGAGGTGAGCGAAGTGACGCTGTTCTCGAGCGAATTGAGCTCGAAAGGCGCGACTCACACGCCGCTCAGGAAGTTCGCACTTCGCGGCCGCCCGTAGCCCGGCTCTTCGCCACTTCCCTGCCGCGCAGCTGCCCGCAGGCCGCGGCGATGTCGCGTCCCTTCGAGCGGCGCACGGTGACGCGCACGCGGTGGCTGACCAGCGCGTCGACGAAACGGTCGATCTGCTGATCCGAGGGACGCTTCATCCACTTCGGGAGATTGGCGTCCTCGTTGAACGGGATCGCGTTCACCTTGGCGGAGATGCCGCGGATCAGCCGCGCCAGCGCGGCCGCGTCGCGCGCCGAGTCGTTGTAGCCCGCGAGCAGCACGTACTCGATGGTAATGTCGCGCCCCTTCTCCACGGGAAAGCGGCGCAGCGATGCCATCAGCTCCTCGAGCGGATACTTCGCCGTGATGGGCATGATCTCCTCGCGCCGCTGGCGGTCGGGCGCGTTGACGGAGATGGCCAGGTTCGGGCGCCGCTCGTACGCCGCCAGCGCGTCGATGCCGGGGATGATCCCCGAGGTCGACAGCGTGATGCGGCGCGGCGCCACGTTACGGTAGAGGATCTCCAGCGTGGCGATCACGTTCTCGTAATTCAGCAGCGGCTCGCCCATCCCCATGAACACGACGTTCATCTGCTCCATCGGGATTTGCTTCTCGCGCTGGATGACGAAGAACTGCCCCACCATCTCCGCCGACGTGAGATTGCGTCCCGCGCCGAAGAAGCCCGTCACGCAGAACGTGCAGCCGACCGCGCAACCCGCCTGTGACGACAGGCAGATGCTCGTGCGGTCGCCGATCGGCATGTAGACTGATTCGATGCGCTGTCCGTCCGCGAGGCGGAAGAGATACTTCTGGCTGCCGTCCGGCGCCGGCTCGGTGCGCGTCACGACTTCCGGCATGGCCACCGTGAAACGCTCGGCCAGTGAGGCGCGCACGTCTTTGGGGATGTTGCTCATGGCGTCGAAGGAGTCGACGCCGCGGACGTGCATCCATTCTGCGATCTGCTGGACCCGGAACGCCGGAGACACGACCTCGGACAACGTGCGCTGGAGTTGCGCAGGCGGGAGGTCGTACAGGTTCAGGCGGTCATCGGTCACGGGTCGGGTCAGTCGTTCTCACTAGCTTGTCAGTCGTTTTCGCTCGCCTGCGCGAGGGGTTCCACGCGTCTCGCGCCTTTCACTTTGCGGGTCGGGTCGATGCCGAGGGAGCGGAGCATGGAGAGATCGTTCACGTTGATGCGGAACTGCACTTCCTTCGGCGGCTGCGCGGGGACGACCACCGCGTCTTCATCCGTTTCCTCGGCCTCCTGCTTGTTCAGGCCGATCGTCGCATCGAGCACCACGTAGAGGTCGTACCCCTCGTCGCGGATCTTCTGGATGTGGCGGTTCACGTCTTCGGAACCGGAGATCGACTCGTTGATTGCCGTGCCGAGCTCCTGCAGTAGCTGCTTGATCTTGTCGTCCACGCGGTCTCCGTCTGGTTGCACGTAAACTATTGCAAGATCAGCAGCTTACATTTACGTGCGTGACAGTCGAATTATGCAAACGGGACCGCTCGCGGTCAATATTCCGAATCGAGCGCAAGCGGCGTACACTGTTTGTCCCCGATCGAGCGCGGCTGCTGCAAGGTCGTCGCCACCCGTTCGACTCCCTTCGACTCGCTTCGCTCGCTCAGGGCAGGCCCGAGCCTCAGGTGCTCGACTCCCACAACTCCGACCAGTACGCCAGATACTTCCAGCGTCCCCACTTCGAGTAGTGCCGCAGCAGCGCCGCGTCCGTGACCTTGCGGCCGCCGTGGTAGCGCTCGCGGACGAACCTTCGGAACTCCGTATCCACCGCGATGTCCTCGTGCCGTCCGTCCATGGCCAGCAGATGCGCGGCGCCGTACGGGCCGATCCCGGGCAGGTCGCGGTAGTCCTCGATCCCGGCCAAGTTCACGTCGGCCAGTGCGCGGATCGACTTCGCGCGATAGCCGAGGCGGCAATCCTGCTGCAGCTCCTCGGCGGAGAAGCGGGCCACGTCCTGCTGCGACGGAAAGGCGCCGTCGCGGCCGCACTTGGCGACGAGCAGCTCGTTCATCCGCACCGTCTGGCGCCACATCGTGTTCGTCGTGCAGATCACCTTCACCGCGTCTTCCCAGAGCGTCGAGCCGCAGAGCAGACGTCCGAAGCCGGCCGGCTCGACCCAGGCGTGCGTGCCGAACTTGCGCGCCAGGCCGAAGAACTCCGCGAGATCGACGTGCACCTGGAACATGCGCGCGACCCGCGTCCGCAGCTCCTCGGAATCACGAGCGCCGCGCACGTGCAGCGCGCCGTCACGATGCGTAATCTCGAGGTCGACCACCCCCTCGGGCAGCGCCTCCCTGCGGCGCAGCGTCCGCTCCTCGGGCGACCAGCGGACCGGCGCGAGCCGCACCCACCCGTGTGATTCGACGGTGGCCGGGAACGAGAAATGGGGAGGTGTGGGGATGAGGATGGAGGCGACGGCCGGAATCGAACCGGCGGATGAAGGTTTTGCAGACCTCTGCCTTACCACTTGGCTACGTCGCCCTATCCCCCCGGAGGGGAACGCGAGTCTAGTGAACCGGCCCCGGAGCGTCAATATTCGTGCGTTTCCGTCTCTTCCGGCGGATGAGAACGAACGCCGGCACGGCGGCGATCAACAGCACGACGTCAGCCGGAATCCATGTCGTGACCACGTTCTCATGGACGTAGGGCGGCGGGACGTACACGCTCTGATCGGCGTCGCGCGCGAAGAAGAGGTCGTCGGTCCGCGGCCGCAGCGACGACGTGTCGACGTACGCGGAGAGGCGCGTCGACCCCGGCAGCACGACCTCCGCCATCCGCGCGACATTGCCGCGGAACACATCGTCCAGCGTCTTACTCCAGACCAGCACGCCGGCCCAGTGCCCGCCCTCGCCGATCGTCCCGTTCACGCGCTCCGGCCCCAGGAACCAGACGCGAAGACTGCGAACGTCGGTCGCACCCTGCGAAGCCGGCTCGCGATACGGAAAGAACGGCCGCTCCGTCGCGAACGACATCTTCACCGCCGACGTGCGCGCGGCGAACGAGCCCTGCGGATCGATCTTGAACGCGGTGATCTTCCACCGCTGCTGCACGTACGCATCGAGCCAGGCCGTGAGATCGGCAGACGCCGCATAGCCATGCTCGCTCAGCCACGCCTGCAACGCGCCGGCGTCGCTCGCGTCGAGCACCACCGCGTCGTAACCGGCGACCTTCTGCGTCGACAGCACCTCTACCGCCGCCCCCGCGTTCGTCTCCGTCGCGCCTTTGCTCACCAGAAAGATGCCGGCGAGCGGCGTCCAGTCGAGTGCTCGCCGCTCGACGTGCACCGTCTCGCGCCGCGTCCGCGTCTCGAGCTCGTCGAAAATCCCGTCGCTCACTTCCGCGAGCGTCGGCACCGTAGGCGTCGGCACGAGGAAGCCGAAGTCGCGAGCCCCGCCGCGAAACGTCGCCCGCCGGATGAAATGCTGCGTCCTCGCCGCCGCATCCCACACGATCACCGCCGATTCTTCGACGATCGAGACCGTGTCGCCCGCGTGCGGCGCCGGCGCACAAGCCGAAAGCTCGCGCGCGCCGGCCAGCAGCAAAAGCACTACAACGACTTGTCGCATGCGTCGATTGTAGCGTCGCGTGGTCGCCCGCAGCGATCAGGTCGCCGGGCCGCCGCCATCGCGGCGGCGGCCCGGCGCAGCATCAGTATTCAGGCTCTTCGGCAGTTCGCGTCTGTTTCTGCGGCGATGGGGTCAGGCAGGACGGCGGAATGGCGAAGTTGCCCGCATCGATCGGGGCGGCAAAGCTCTGGTGGAAGAAATAGTCGGCCAGCGCGAGGCTCGTGCCGAGATTGACGCCGGCTTGCGATTGCATGAACGTGACCGGACGGCTGTTCCTGCCGGTGGGCTCCTGCGGGGCATACCAGACCCAGAGATACGTCGAGTCCGGATAATTCTGCCCCGACGGCGGGAACAGCACGGAGTAAACAGTCACAACTTCATCGGGACAGAGCACCGGATTGTTGTTGATGGTGGCCTGGATCGTCGCCTGAACCGCGGGGATGGAGATCCAGTCGGGTGACTCTTGCGGAAAATCGAACCCCTGCTTCGGGCCTTCGCACGTCGGCATGAGTGCACTCTTGTAGTAGGTGATGATGAAACTCGTCGCGCTGTTGGGGGGCGGCGGCACGGACGCGGGCGCGGGTCCGGTCAGCAGTGCCTGCTGCGCGGTGATGTCGCCCGGATTGTAGGTTCGGGCCATGATCGTGCTCTGCGCGCGGTCCGAATAGACCGAGTAGTCGTCGTCGGGCGCCCAGAAATACAACACGCGCGTGGGGAGCGGGTTGAAGTTCTCGTTGACCGGCGTCATGAATGCCGTCATCCCGAAATTCTCGCTCCAGACGAAATTCTGAAAGCCATTCGGATTGCCGAGCTCGAAACCAGGGAATGAGGGCGAGCCCGGCGCGGGCGCGATGCCGCCCGGCGTGAAGACCGGAAAGTACGTGAAGGAGTACATCTGCAGGATGGCCAGCTGCGCCGGATCGCCTTTGCCGGGGGTGACCGGACCGGTGCCGAACATCATCCGCACCGGCGCGCCGGTCGCCGAATCGAACCACATCCACGTGGCTGCAGGCGGTTGGGTGCCGGGCACCGCGGCCCGCCACCAGTCGACCGTCTGCGCGTTCATCCAGTTGAGGGGAGAGGAGCCGGCAGAGGCGGCATTCGACTGCTGATCGCCGAACCAGTTGTCCGGCAGCGACCATCCCATGTCGACGGTGATCCACGTGGTGCCGCCATCGGTCGACAGTTGCGTGCCGGTCGTGTTGATGGTGTACCACCAGCTCCTGCCCGAGGTGCAGCCGGTGATCTGCGCGCTGAAGGAGGTGTCCTGCACGTACTCGAGATTGCCGACACAGAGCTCGAAGAACGGTGTATCGGGATTGGGATCGTTCGACTGCGGCGGACTGAATGGATGCAGCAGGACGGTCGCCGTCCAGTTCGACGGCATGGCGGGCAGCGGATTGGGGTTGGGCTGGAACGACGGCCAGGCGGACTGCGGAACGGGGTCGATCCCTTCGAGGGGCAGGACGGTCATCAGTTTCTCCTTTGCGCATCGGCGCATCTGCCCTCTTAGACCGGCAACCGCCGCGGTTTTCCACGGCGGCGCGGCATTGGCAGGAAAATAAGCACGAATGCGTCTCCTCGTCATCGCGCCGCCGCAGTTCGCGCCGCTCGAAATGCTCCGGCGCGAAGCACCGGACGTCGAGTTGTCGGTCGGCATCGACCCCGAGTCGCTACGCGCCGAGGCGCGGCGCGCCGACGCCGTCCTGATCGCGCCGCGCTACGCCTCCGTGCTGACGGCGCTCTGGCGCGACCTCGGGAACGTCCGCTGGATCCACACCCTCGCGGCCGGCGTCGAGTCGCTGCCCTTCGACCTGTTGCGTCGCAGCGACGCGGTCATCACCAATTCGCGCGGTCTCTACGCCGACGCCCTCGGCGAGTTCGCCATCGCGGCCATGCTCTGGTTCGCGAAAGACCTGCGCCGCCTGCTCCGCAATCAGGACCAGCGTCGCTGGGAGCCGTACGACGTCGAGCGCCTCGAAGGGCGCACCGCCGGCATCATCGGCTACGGCGGGATCGGCCACGCCGTCGGTCGCCGCGCCGCAGCCCTCGGCATGCGAGTCCTGACGACGCGCCGCCGGCGCGAGCTCGGCGACCCGACCATCGAAGAGGTCATCGCCGAATCGGACTACGTCGTCATGTGTACGCCGCTCACGCCCAGCACGTGGCGGCTGATGTCGCGCGAGCGGATCGCGGTGATGAAACCGATCGCCGTCTTCATCAACGTCGGCCGCGGCGGAACGGTCGACGAAGAGGCGCTGCTCGACGCGCTGCTCGACCACCGCATTCGTGGCGCGGCCCTCGACGTCTTCGACGTCGAGCCGCTGCCGCCGGAGCACCCGCTCTGGCAGCTCGACAACGTCCTCATCTCGCCGCACACCGCCGACCACACCGCCGATGCCCACCTCCGGGCCATGAGCTTCTTCCTCGAGAACCTGCGGCACTTTCGCGCGGGCGAGTCGCTGGAGAACGTCGTCGACAAAGTCGAGCAGTACTGATCGGCCCGTTTCTTGCCGCGCTCGCTCCATCGATGTCGTACGTATGGCTCGTCCTGGCCACGCTCTTCGTGACGCTGATCGTTCAGAACCTCGTGACCGGCGAGAAGAAGATCGAGCACCGCGTCACCCATCTCTACGGCGTCCGCGACGCCCGCTTTCTCCGCTCCATGGGCAGCCTTCTGGGACCGCCGCTCGTCGGAGGTAACGAGATCCGCGAGCTGGTCAACGGCGAGCAGATCTTCCCGGCCATGCTCGAAGCCATCCGCGGCGCGCGCCGCACGATCTCCTTCGAGACGTTCATCTACTGGGCCGGCGAGATCGGACGGGAGTTCGCCGAGGCGCTCGCGGAGCGTGCGCGGGCGGGGGTGACCGTGCATCTGCTCCTCGACTGGGTCGGGACCAACAAGCTCGATGAGGAGGCGCTCGCGCTGATGCGCGACTCCGGTGTCGACATCGAAAAGTACCACCCGGTGCGCTGGTACAACCTCGGCCGCCTCAACAACCGCACCCATCGCAAGCTGCTGATCGTCGACGGCGAGATCGGCTTCACCGGCGGCGTCGGCATCGCCGACAAGTGGAACGGCGCGGCGCGCAACCGCGACGAGTGGCGCGACTCGCACTACCGCGTCAAAGGACCGGCCGTCGCGCAGATGCAGGCCGCGTTCATGGACAACTGGATGAAGTCGCGCGGCGAAGTGCTGCACGGCGACGACTACTTCCCGCCGCTCCAGCCGCGCGGCACGCACCTCGCGCAGATGTTCAAGAGCTCGTCCACCGAGGGGAGCGAGAGCGTCCGGCTGATGTACCTCCTCACCATCGCCAGCGCGGAGACGAGCATCCTATTGGCCAACTCCTACTTCGTCCCCGACGACCTTTCGATCGAGATGCTCGTCGCCGCAGCGAAACGCGGCGTGCGCATCGACATCATCGTGCCGGGAAAAGAGATCGACACCCACACCACCCGCAAGGCCTCGCGGTCCCGCTGGGGCAAACTGCTGGAGGCCGGCATCCGCATCCACGAGTTCCAGCCGACGATGTTCCACTGCAAGACGGTGATCGTCGACGGCGTCTGGGTCTCGGTCGGCTCGACCAACTTCGACAACCGATCGTTTCGCCTCAACGACGAGGCCAACCTCAACATCCACGACGAGCAGTTCGCCGCGCGCCAGACCGCGCTCTTCGAAGCCGACCTCGCGCGCACCCGCCGCATCTCGCTCGAGGAATGGAAGAATCGCCCGCTCAGCGAGAAGGTGATGGAGCACGCCGCGGGGTTGCTGCGGTCGCAGCTCTGACGCACCCGATAGTCAGCAGAGCGGCAGACACGCGGCGTTCGCGCGACAGTGAGGGCCCGCTAAAAAAAAATTCTCGCGTGGGGTGGAAAACCGCCCGGGCACCCCAGTCATCTCCAAGTGAGAGGCAGCAGAGCGACGAGCAATCGCGCGTCGCCTCACTCGAGCACAAACGGAAGCGAAAAGGAGATTTCGATCGATGGGAAACACTGCGTTCACACTCACTCAGATCAGCTGCGCCGGGACGTCGGAGAGCGGGCATGACGAGGTCATGATCCTGTACCAGTCGGATGCCGGCATCGCGCATCTCTTCCCCGCGGGGCGCGATGCGCATTCGATGGACGGCGGCAGCACGTGGTCGAACATCAACCTGAGGATGGAGTTCGTCAACGACTGCCTGGTCTCGCTCTACGACCAGGATTCGTCGCTCGACCCGAAGCTGGCCGACTACCTGGTCAGCTACGACTACACGCCCGATTCGATGCCGTCCAGCGTGACGCTCTCGAACCCGAACGGCGCCAAGTACACCCTCACCATCGGCAGCGTCTCGATCACCAAGTGACGGGCGACGAAGAAAGGACCATGACATGACACTTGCTGACAACCTCGCCCCACAGCTCACGCAGTTTCAGCACAAGCTCTCGACGGTGACGACCAACACCGCCGACGGCGCCGCCGGGAAGCCGTTCCAGCCGACCGCCCTGGAGAAGCAGCTGTTCGCCGAGACGGCCAAAGGCCTCGCCAAATGGAAGGAATCGCCGCAGAACCGGGCCAGGCTCGCCTCGCTGGCGGGTATGACCTCCGACGAGCTGCGCAGCTTCTTCCACTCCGTGCTGGCGGCGCCGGAGCTCGAACAGATGAACGCCCTCGTCGAGAAGCATCGCGCGCTGCCGGAAGCGGAGATCTCGTTTCCGCTGAAGGCCGTCTCCGTCGGCGTCGACGGATCGCTCGTCCTGATCATCGGCGTCCAGGGCAGCATCGGTGTGGCGGTCAATCCGGCCGACCCCACCAACTACTCGCAGGACGTGCTCTACGTCAGCGGCCAGGTGGAGATCGGCATCGACGAAGGCGGTGAGGTCGGCGTCGTGGTCGGCTTCTGGAAGGAGGCCCCGGTCGACCTCGGCGGCATCTCGTACGGCTGGGAAGTGGAGATCGACGACTTCGGCGGCGGCTACGTCGAGGCCTCGTACAGCAACGCCAACCAGACCGGCCTGCTCGGCGTCAGCGTCTCGGGCGACGCGGGCGAGGAAGACGGCGCCGAGGGTGAGGCCAGCTACACCTACGTCTGGAGCACCACGCCCATCTACCAGCCGCCGGCCAACAACTACATGATCATCAACTCCATCAACTGCAACGACAACTCCGAGTCGGGCCACGACGAGGTGTACTTCTTCTTCACCATCGACAACGGAACCCGCTACCGCTATCCGAGCCAGGGCGAGTTCTCGATGGAGAAGGGCGACACCTGGAACGCGGGACGCAGCATCCGCTTCAACTCGCAGGTCTACGTCCAGCTCTTCGACCAGGACGACACGAGCAGCGACGATCCGCTCGGCAGCTACACCTACACCACGAGCAACTTCCCCGGCTCGACCACCGTCTCCGGCAGCGGCGGGCAGTACACGCTCAACTCCGTCCTCAACCCGGTCTGGAGGGCGTACTCCTGAGGTGACGCGAGGACCGGCGGCCGCACTCGGCCGGCCGGTCCTATTCGCTAAGTACGGCGACAGAGCGCGGCGCTGGGGACAACCCAGTCCCCTCTCCCCGCGCACGGGGAGAGGGCTAGGGTGAGGGGCTCCCTGATCCCGAGCGCGAGGACCCCTCACCCTAACCCTCTCCCCACTGCGGTGGGGAGAGGGGACTGGTTTCCGGGCCTTCTCACGACATCGGGGACGGCACCGCGCCACCACGCGATTTGTCGTCGAACTGAACGAATGAAGCACGCAGCACGAACGGCTCGACGATGACAGCTCTGTTGATCGACAGCGGAATGGAGGCCAGCGTAACATCTGGCGCTGGTCCTCCTTCCCGAATGAATCCGCGAGCTCTCTTCGAGTCCAGCCTCGACACGATCGAGCGTACGATCGCTCTGGTCTCCAGGCGCGGCCGCCTGCGCGGGGCCGATGCCGAAGATTTCTCCTCCTCGGTGAAGGTGGCGCTGCTCGAGGACGACTGCGCCATCCTGCGCAAGCATTCCGGCATCGCCTCGCTGGGAGCGTACCTGGCCGTCGTCATCGACCGCATGCTCTGGGATGGCCGGGCCCGCATGATGGGACGCTTCTACACGTCCGCCGAAGCCACGCGCCTCGGGCCCGCGGCCGTGATGCTGGAGCTGCTCGTGCGCCGCGACCAGCGGCCCTTCGAAGAGGCCCTGCCGATCCTCCGCGCGTCGTTCCCGGAGGTCACGCGCGAGGATGCGCAGCGGATGCTGCACCGGCTCCCGGAGCGCACTCCGCGGCCGCAATTCGTCGATCTCGACGACGTGGACCTGCCCCTCGCCGCCCCGGCCGGTTCCGACCAGCACGCGATCGAGCTCGAGCAGCAACGGCTCTCCCGGCAGACCGCGCGGATCCTGCGCGACACGCTGGCCTCCTTTTCCCTCGAAGACCGCACCATGCTGCGGCTTCACTACGGAATGTCGCAGAGCATCGCCGACGTATCGCGGATGATGCGCCTCCCGCAAAGGCCGCTGTACCGCCGGCTGGAGCGCGCCCTCGCCCAATTGCGCGGCGCGCTGGAGCAGGCCGGCATCGACGCGCGCGCGATGCCCGACCTGCTCGCCGGTGCCCTCGGCGACGATTTCGATTTCGGTTTGCGCGACGAGGACTCCGGGCCGCGGCCCGGTGAGAGGAGCGAGGCACGATGAGCGAAACCACGCCGTGTCCGGATCCGGAAGTTCTCGCTGCCTTCGCCGAAGGGAAAGTCGAGCGGAAGGAGCTGCCACGCATCTTCGCGCACCTCGAAACCTGTGCCGCCTGCCGAAGCGGCGTCGCCGCGGCCGGCAAGGCCATCGCGCCGGAGCGCTCCTTTCGTCTTGCGTTCCCCCTGGCCGTCGCGGCGATGATCGTCATCGCCATCGGTCTCGTGCCCTGGGCGCTCTCCTTCCGCGCTCCGCTCGACCGGCTGGGAAAGCTGGCACCCCGTTCCGCGCGCGTCGTGGAAGCGCGCCTCTCGGGAGACATCCCCTGGGCGGCCTATCGCGGCCCGTTGCGCGCGACGAATGGAGCGGCCCCGGACCCCGCCCGTCTCAAGCTGGGGGGAGAGGTCGGCGAGATCGTCGATCGCGCCAATCGCGAGCAGACAGCCTCCTGGCAGCACGCCGCGGGCGTGGGCCTGGTGATGATCGAGCTCCCCGCGGACGCGGTGGGGCGCTTGCGCGCGGCCGTCGACCTCGATCGGAAGAATCCGCGCGTCTGGAGCGATCTCGCGGCGGCGCAATACGCGGCGGCGCTGCGTCTCGACCGGCCGTCGCTGTATCCGGAGGCGCTGGCTTCCGCCGATCAGGCTCTGCGCCTCGATCCCCGGCTGCCGGAAGCGCTCTTCAACCGCGCCCTCGTCCTCGAACGTCTCGGGCTGAAGGTCCAGGCGCGGAACGCATGGAGCCGTTACCTCGCCGTCGACGGAAGCTCACCATGGGCGGTCGAAGCGCGCGAGCATTTGGCGCGCCTGCCCGTCTCCACGAGCGAAGAGCGCTTCCGCCAGGAGTTGCCGCGGCTGGAGCGCGCCGCGATCGCCGGCGACGCGACCACGGTCCGCGCCGTGGTCGACGCCTACCGCCAGCAAACGCGCACGACGGCCGAAGTCGTGACCCTCGGACAGTGGGCGGAAGCGGTTCAGCGCGGCGATGCGGCGGACGGCGAGCGTTCTCTGGCCGTTGCCCGTGCGATCGGGGACGCCCTGCAAACGGCATCCGGCGAATCGCTCCTCCGCGATGCCGTGGCAGCGATCGAGAAGAGTCCCGACGCATCGGCCCGCGCACGTCTCGCCGAAGCGCACGTCCTCTATCTTCGGGGAAGGCGGGCCTACAGCCGGCGCCTGCCCGCCGCCGCGGAGCCGGATCTGCGGCGCGCCGCCGCTCTCTTCGCCGCGGACCCGATGGCGCTCGTGGCGCGCTATTACGTCGCGTCCATCCGTTACGACCTGAACGATGTCGCCGGCGCGAACGGTGAGCTGACTCGATTGCTGGAGGAGCTCGAAACGCGGCCGTCCTACATCGCCCTCGCCGCCCAGGTGCGCTGGCAACTGGCCCTCTGCGCCATGGTGGACGGCGACTGGCAGGCCGCCACGTCCCTGCTGCAGGCCAGCCGCGACGGCTTCGGCCGGCTCGCAGAGCGCAGCAACGGCGGCTTTCTCGATGCCCTCTTGGCAAACGCGCTCGCCACGATGGGACGCTCCGACGACGCCTGGGCCGCGCGCATCCGCTCCTTCGAGGCGCTGAGCGGCGAATGCGAAAGCGATCGCTTTCCCACGAGCCTCGCCGAAGCGACGACGATGGAGATCCGCGCCGGACGGCCGGAAGTGGCACGCTCCATTCTCGAGATCGAGGAATCGGTGAACCGCGCCTCCGGCCACGATTACCTCCTCGCCTACGGCCTCGTGCGCGCGACGGTCCTCAACCTCTCCCTCGGCGACGACGCCACCGCATTGGAAAAAGCGAGGGACGCGGAACGAACAGCGCGCGGAATCTCCGACCCCGCGTTGCGCGCACGGGCGCTGGCCGATGCCAGCCTCGCCATCGGCGCCGCCACCTCGGATCGTGCAGCGCTGACGCGAGCCATCGACGGCTATCAGGCCATCGAAAGGCCGCTGCTCCTGCCCGAGGCGCGCCTCTTCCGGGCGCGGACGGAGCTGCGTGACGGAAACGTCGAGGCCGCGCTGCGCGACGTCGACGCCGGAATTGCGGAGATGGAGCGCCACCGCGTCCAATTCGCGGGCGGCGTGTCCGGTCGCGGCGTATTCGATGCCGGCACCGAGATCTTTCGCCTCGGCATGCGCGTGTCGCTCGACCGCGGCGACGTCGCGGAAGCCTTCCGCTATGCGGAGCGCGGCCGCGCGTACTCCGTGGCCAGGGACGGCGGTTCGCCGCCGATCACCGCGCAGGAGCTGCAGGCGCGGCTGGCGGGCAGCCGGGCGGCCGTCCTCGAGCTCGTGGTCCTCCCCGAGGAACTGGTGGCGTTCTGCATCACCGCCGATTCCGTACGCGCGGCGCGCAGTGCCGTGACCTCCGTCCAGCTTGCGGAGCTCATTTCGCAAGAGGCACAGGCCGGCGACACACGTGCCGCCGGCCGCTTGTACGACTGGCTGATCCGCCCCAGCGAAGCCGGCATCGCGGCGGCGCGGCAATTGATCGTCGTGCCCGATCCGGTCCTGGAAAGTGTTTCGTTCGCCGGGCTGTGGGATGCGCGCGACAAACGGCACCTGATCGAACGGCTGGCCGTCGCGGTCGCGCCGAGTGCCAGCTCGCTCCTTCGCGAGACCGGCCAGCGCGATCTCCAGTCCGTCACCGCCATCGTCCTTCCGACCGGAGAGCAGGGAGAGAACGTGGCGCTGCCGCAGGCCGCCGCGGAGTTGAAAGAGATCGCCGGTCTCTACCGTCACGCCGTGATCCTCGGCGGCAGCGACGCAACGCTCGAGGCGCTCCGGATACACGCGCGCGACGCCACCGTCATCCACATCGCCGGACACACCGAGCGGCGCGGACGCGCCGGCGAATCAGAGCTGGCCTTCCTCGGCCCGCGGGGCAACGGCCTGGAGTACGTCTCCTGGCGCAAGCTCGCGGCGATGTCCCTCCGCTCCCGCCCCCTCGTCGTGCTGGCGGCCTGCGAGACCCTGCAGCGGCCGCGCTCCCCGCAGACCTTCGCCCTCAGCCTCGGCGGAGGGTTCCTGGCCGCCGGCGCGCCCGAGGTCATCGGCACCCTCGTCCCGCTGGCGGACAATGATGCCCAGGCCCTGTTCGAAGACCTGCATCGCGAGCTTCGCGCGGGATTCACGCCCGCCGAAGCCCTGCGCCGCACCCAGTTGCGCGCGCTCGCGGACCAGCGCGGCCGGAACCTGCCATGGCAGGCGCTGGCGCTGCTCACCAATCGAATTCCGCGGTAGGCTTCGGAACGGAGTCTGTGTCGCCGAGGGGGAGAAAAAGTATGGGAGAGATCACGGTCTATTTCGTGGGGATCTGTACCTTCATGCAGGACGTCGAGGAACGAATCCCCGGCATTCGCCGCCGGGTCGTCATGGTCAATGCCCGCCAGCCCGAGGTCATCAACCAGACCACGATTCCGCCGCACATTCCGACGCTGCGCATCGCGGCCGGCGACCTCGAAGTGAACGGCGTCCCCGCGACTACCGAAAACGGTTGCGTGCTGCAGTGGGAGCTCCACGGCTGCAAGATCGAGATCGCGGATGCCGTGGGCGAGCTGCAGCACGACGAAACGTTCGAATGCTGCGTCCCGCACCTGAAGGTCCTGACCCCCGACGCGGACGGCATCTCGACGTCCGTGGTGCTGGCCGGCGAATCCGAGGTCACCTCCTGCTACTTCGACCTGACCGCCGGACAACTGAGCGCCGGCCTCGTGGCAGAAGGCGCGGCGGTCTCGGTCCTGACGGCCCAGACAGCGACCGAAACACCCGTGCTCCGCATCCAACGCTTCCGCACCGACGACGTCCAGGAGTTCCGCCTCCGCTCCGGAGCGCAGATCGCCCTCATGAACGTCGGCCTCGAAGGCTTGGCCGGCGACGACAAGACCGACTTCCTCCTCCACTACAAAGTCGTGGAGACCATCCCGGAGAACGCCGCCATCCCCACCATCCCCGCCCCCTGCTGCCGCCCCCTCCCCCCCTCCTACATCGTCCGGCACGAACAACTGGGCATCAGCCCAGGTTGCTCGAATGCCAGTTTTCCTTGAGGGAGAAGAGCGGTTTAGCGCGGTACGACCCCCTTTATCGCGATAGCGGCCTTCGCCGTCGCGATCGCCCGTAACGCGGCGGACCGTCGCAGGCCTACTTCGCGAATACCACCTGCACCGGCTGCTCCAGGGAGGCGATGCGTGCGATCTCTTTCGCCGTCTTCGCATGATCACCACCAGGTTTTTCTTTCCGAACACGACGAGGCGATTGTTGTCGTCAGTCAGCATGGCGTCGGTGACTCCGGCGTCATGCAGCGGCAGGACTTCCTGTAGACCGTATCCCGCGTCGAGGGTGCACAGACGCTCTCCGGTCTCGACGTCACGACGGTGACGTCGCTGGTCTGCGTGTCGACGAAGCAGACGTTCTTCTCTCCTGGTCCGAACGTCTGTGGACCGCGCGCGCGCCGTGCGATTGCGGCGTGTAGATGGAGTAGTAGAAGGTGTTCGAGCCGCTGGCTCCGGCCAGCGACATGCCGGCTTGGTACGACACGACGGAGAGGGCCACAGCGGCCATCATCTGACCGAAGCGCTCGCCCTTGCTGCCACCGAGGCAGGTCGACAGGCGCCTCATACCGCCGAGGTCGAAGGCGGTCAGGCGGCAGCATTGACTGAATGGAGCGGTTGATCGCCGAGGAGATCGACGTTAACGCCGTGGAGGTGATCGGATTGGCGGACGGAGAAATGCGGAAGGGATTTGCCAACGCTCGGCTCGAGGAACCGTGGCTGACATTTTTCACGACAAGCACGCCCCCCTCCGCTTGGTGAGCGCGTTTGCGAACCTGGTGTACGTGAGCGAGGTGCCTGAGACTCTTCGGCGAGGCGACCTTGGTTCACGCGCACTGAATCAGAGCGTGCGTGATCCGCCTGCCGGCTTCTCCGGAGGAGGCGGAGTGCTGCGAACAAAACACCGGCTCCGGCACTCCGACGCCGAGCGGTTTGAACTCGACCGGCTCGACGACTTCATATTTCTGCGGTGCGTCGCGGAGGGCGTTTTGGATGCGACCGCGCCACACCGCCGGTGTGGCCGTCTGGACGTATCCGATCATGCCCGCCTGGGACAACTCGCCGTAGTAACCCTGGATGAGGGCGAGCATCCCGGTATCGCCGAGATACACCGAGAGGGCAGCTTTCTCGTTGAGGCGCTTCGCTTCAAAGCGGAACCGATGCTCGGGTCGCGGATTGATGCATCGTACGCAGACATCCGTCCGTGGCCGGCGCTTGCCGGTCTTCCCTCCCACGCTCTCCGGCTGATCGTCTACGACGGTGACGAGCGGTGCCCAATCGGGCGCGTCGTATCCGTTCAGCACCGCGTTCATCTCGTCGCACAGCTTTCCGGTGATGTCGGTCTCTTCAAGGCTGGCCAGGTCGGCCGAGACGAGGCGCATGTGTGCCATCGCCAGCAGCTCGTGGCTCCGCCTCACGAGGGCATCCTCATAGACGCTGCCGAACGAAATGGATGGCGTAGCCTGGTCGGTCATGTGGGCGAAGGGACTCGATGGAGGACGAGGCCGACGACCTCGGCGGCATCCTGCGTCGCCTGGCTTTCGAGCCAGTGGAACCGCTGCATCGGTTTGAATAGGTATAGGCGGTTATTCGCGAATAGGCGTAGGTTTCGATTGAAGTAGCGCCACTGGGAGGATTGATCGGCGAGGCGCTTCCTGAGGTCGGTGATTTGTCGCATCGCGTCCGAACCGTCGGCCGGAGGATGCACGGTCACGCCTGAGTCGGAGGCGAGGAGATCAATCCGAATGACACCCTGACGCGCGTCATGCCAGACATCGACCGCGTGCGTTGCGCCGGCCTCTGGCCCGATGAATGCGTCGAGGTCGTGCCTCAAGCGCTCCGCGTAGGCGCGCAGTTCGTCTTCGTGCGGCCTCCGAACCGCTCGTTCCTCGATCTTACCGTCGCGTAAGCCGAGCATCACGTCGACGAAATCGGCAATCCTGATCCGATCCGGTTCGCGCAACCGTAATGCGGCGTTGACAGCATCGTTAAGTTCCGTCAGCAACACGGATTTGCGTGCTTCATCGCCGGCTGGTCGCATCGCGTCGCATGCCACCAGCTCGTCGTGCAGATACGCCCATTTTTCGATCGTGGCATGGTCAGGTTCTCGAAGGCAGGCAGGAATCGGAACCTCCCGGAGAGCGCGAAGCGTGCTGACTTCGCGCTTCACACCGGCCTGAGTCGACGTGAAGAACTGGTGGTACTGAACGAAGTGAGAGTTCAGATAGAGGGTCAGCGCTTTGAGGAGAGGCGCCGATCCTCCGGCGATTCCAATCTGCCGAGGCGGCACGACGACGTAGTCGTTCGAAAACACTGCCCAGTTCCGCGCGGCGTTCACAAGGATGTGAGGTGGACGCGACACTTTTTCAGGGGGTGAGAACCCACCACGTATGCGCACCCATGTCTGCTCCGCGGGTATGGGAACGAGTGCATCGGGCGGGAATGTGAACAGCAGGCGCGCTCGAGCCAATGCATCCAGATCGATCGTTTGTTTACCGGCCAGCTCCGGATGATGCTGTGCCGCATCGTCGTCTGCTTTCGGTTGCGTTCGGAGTTGCATACCCTCCGCAAGAAGTAGCTTGGCAGTCTCAGCGAGATCTCCCATTGACGGGAGGGCGCGCGTACGGCCGAGGATCGATCGATCGAGCTCCGAGCCCCATGCCGCCAACTTCCAGACGAGATGCCCGCCACTCGCAGCTTCGTGCTGGTCCACGAATCGCAACTCGTTCTCGTCGACGACAAGACTCCAAGTATCGACGCGTGTCCCTTCCGTGCGAGGCCGGGTAGGTTCCTGATTCGCGACCAGCGGCGAGAATACCGGCACCTTGCGAGCCTCGCGCGCTGCTGGACGAAAGATCAACGTTGCTGCAGGCACGCGCGATCGGCCGGCGAAGAGCACTTCCGCAAGATTCGAGAAGTTGGCCACGTACGTGAGGTTTGCGTCACGGAAGAATCGGGCGCGGAATGCGTGCGATTCCGATTTGAACAGCGTCATCGCGGGAACGAGAAGGCCAGCGACACCATCGGCATCAGCCAGCTCCCGACCGCGCCAGAGAAACGCCTCCGCCGCCTGGTTCCCGCCGGTTGGACGTTCGTCTCTGTTAGAGACGATCCAATCCAAGACGGGTTTGTCGATGGGGTCTGTCGTGTCGCCGGAGATGTCATTCCACGGCGGGTTGCCGATCACCCAGTCGAATCCGCGGACCTTCGCGTTGGTGAGGAACTCATGAGTGTCGTCGAACGCGTTCGCCTCGATGATGTTGTTTCCTGAAAGGTCCGGCAGCTTGAAGTTCGTGTTCGTGAGATCGGGAGGGTCGATGTAGTCGAGCATCGTCAGGAGCAACGACAGCTCCGCGACGCGACACGCTTCGGCGTCGACGTCGATGCCGAACAGGTGCCGCACGAGCAGCTCGCGGAGCTCGGCAGGGCGCAGCTTCTGCGTCGGCGCGGAGCGGAGCCGGTCCTCGATCAGCTTGCGATAGCACTGAACCAGAAACGCTCCGGATCCGCATGCCGGATCGAGCACGCGCATCCCGGGACGCAGCGGCTTGACCTCGTCCATGCGGTCGATCATGAAGTTCACGACCGGAAGCGGCGTGTAGTACGCCCCGCGCTTCTTACCGACGCTCGGTCCGGCCGCGGTCTGTCTCGAATGCAGGAACTGTTCGTAGACAACGGACAGTGTCTCGATCGGAATGTACGAAAAGTCGTACGCATCGAATGCCAGATACAGCTGCCCTTCCGGCGAGTCGCCCGCGAAAACGCCCGCGGCTCGCTGAAGATGGTCAGCGCCGATGTCGGTCATGGTCCGTGCTGTCAGCGGAAAAACGGAGCCGTTGAGCCATTCGTCGAGGTGCGCACAGACGCGCAGAAATGACTTCGCCCGAGCGGCGCGCGTGGCAACGTCGGTCCAGCTCAGATCCCACTTCGCGAGCCTTGCATCGGACAGGATGTCGCGATGGCGCAGGTAGTAAAGATAAAGGAGCTTCCCAATCAACGTGTGAACGAGCGAGGGATCTTCAAGGCCCTCGCCGACGAGGATCTTTTCGAGGCGCTCGAGGTCTCCGAGAAGGCGCCATTCGACGCGCCGCTTGGGCCGTGCGCGTTCGCCGAGATCGTCCCAGATCCTGCCGCTGTCGATGGATGGTGCCGAAAGAACGACGAGCCGTGATGCCACGTCGGCGATGTCAGCCTCGAGCAAGTGCTGCCGTTTCCCTGCCTTCTGGCGCTCGAACCCCGTGTAGACACGAACTCCCTGCGGTGCGAGCACCACGAGGAACGGGACGACATTCTGATTCCAGACGAGGCGATGGATCTCGTCCGAATGCTCGTAGGAGGTGGCCTTGCAGACGTAGCTGACAGGAATCATCTCTTTGCCGGCGTGGTGCTCACCGGACGGACGGAGGCAGTAGACAGCTTCGAGTCCCGCGCCCTCCGAAGCCCGGCGGAAAACGTGGCCGTAATCGGGCGCAAACCGTAACTCCCAGCCTGTCAAACAGTTCGGCGAGCCGGTGTAGCCCAAAGCATCCAGAAGTTCCCGCGTTTCCATCGTACCCGATTAAAACTGTCCCCCACGCCTGTGTCGAGGGGAAATCAGCGGCGCCACTTGACGCGCGCATCGGAGCACACGCTGGGGCAGACCGCAGAGTGCACTTCCTCCATCGAAGACGATGATCCCTCGGCACCCGCGAATCCGCAAGGATGACCCGCATCAATCTCAGAATGAACTGCAGCAATCTCCGAGTAGTAGCGAGGCGAGACCGGGAACGCGGCCGACGACGTATGGCACGAAGATCCACGATCAGCAGTCCGCCGTCTTCAAACGCCGCCACCCCACTACATTATGACCACGCCCAGCATCACCGGCGATGAAGGTGCATCGCCGCGCCCGCGCCTCGCGACAACGAGAAGCGGCCGTGGCCTTGCCTCACTCCGCCGGCGGCTCTTCCTTCTTCTTCCGCTTGCGGAACCGCTGCGTGCGGAGGTAGGCGCGCTTCATGTTCTCGTAGTAGGGGCGCATGTAGGCGTGCTCCCAGCTGTCGCGGTCGAGGTGGATGCCGAGGAGGCGGTAGATCGTCAGGATGGCGGTGCCGAGGCGGTGCTTCCGCTTCACGTTGGCTGCGTCGATGCCGTCGGTGAGCGCCCGCAGCTCGCGGATGACCTCGTCCCACCGGCGGGTCTCCTCGTGCTCCTCCCGGAGCTGGTCACCGCTCCGTTTCACCATCCTCTCCGTATCCCCCCAGGCGGAGGCCGTGTGCAGGCCGTTCTCGAGGAACTCCGGATCGAGGTTCGCCGCACGGGCGTACGAGCGCTTTTCCTGCACCGACAACTGGGTGAACTCGGGGATGCGCTGCTGCAGATAGCGCATCCCCTGCACGAGCATTTCCGGCTCGGCCAGCGGCGGCGGTGCCGCCACGGGCGCGAGCAGGTCGGTCACCACCAGGGTCGCTACCGTCTCGGCCGGTTCGACCGTCACCGCGGGAGGAGCAGAGGTCTGCCGATCATCGCTGGACATGCTTTTCATTATGCAGGAAGCCGGGAGAAGGGTCCGCGCAGGCGCCGATTGCGGCGCCGGAGCCCACGATGGACATCAGGTGATATGGATCGTGGCTCGGCGACCGTGTGGACAGGGACGGCGAGCGTGCGATTGACATGGGGCGATATCAATCGTGGCTCGGACAACCGTGTGAACAGGTGCGGCGACCGTGTGATTGATATGAGGGGATATCAATCGTGGCTTCGGCGCCCGTGCGATTGATATGGGGGATATCGATCGTGGCTTCGGTGACCGTGCGAACAGGGACGCCGAGCGTGCGATTGATATGGGGGCATATCGATCGTGGCCTCGGCGACCGTGTGAACAGGGACGCCGAGCGTGCGATTGACATCGGGGGATATCAATCGTGGCTCAGACGACCGTGTGGACAGGTGCGGCGGACGTGCGATTGATATGCAGGGATATCAATCGTGGCATCACCGAGCGTGTGATTGACATGCGGTGATATCAATCATGGCCTCGGCCACCCTATGAACAGGGACGGCCAACGTCGCGATCGACATGGGGGGATATCGATCATGGCTTCGGCCACCCTATGAACAGGGACGGCGAACGTCGCGATCGACATGGGGGGATATCAATCGTGGCTTCGGCCACCCTATGAACAGGGACGGCGAACGTCGCGATGGACATGGAGGGACATCGATCGTGGCTTCGGCGACTGCGTGAACCGACGCGGCGAGCGTCATCTTTGCGCTCCCAGGGTCAGCGCGAAGGCCGATGCGGGCCGAGGTGACCTCGGGCGGCGTGACGCTGCGCTCGGATGTCGTGAAGGCTCACTGCGGAAGATCGGCGTAGAGAATCGAGAGATCCAATGTCGCTCCCGAGGCGAGCGTCACGACGCCTTCTCGCACCTCACGATACTCCCAGCTTCCGGAGCTGAGACGACGGTAGATCTCGAGGCGAGGGTGCTGGCTGACGAGAACATACTCCTGAAGGGAGGGAATGCGTTGATAGTCCTCCAGTTTGCTGCCGCGGTCGACCTCTTCCGTCGATGGAGAGAGGACCTCGACGAGCAACGATGGATTGGTGATCGTCGTTCCGCCGGGATCGGCCGGATCGAGTTGGATCGGTCCACAGATCATCGATGCGTCCGGATAGGTCGCTCTCCCTGTGGCGAGAACGCGGAGCCTGGCGATCGAGCGAGGTGACGGCCGTTGCTCGTTGCCCGGCGGGATGCCTCTTGCCGAGACGCACTGGCCGCCACTGCACCAGCGAAGCGGGCAGTTGGAAACGTAGCGGTCACTCGGCTTCGGCGAGCAACTCCTCGATCCGCCGCGAGAGCTCGGCTTCGGAGAGACGCGTGGCGGTGTAGTGACGAACGACGCCGCGGCGGTCCACGAGCGCGAACGACGGCGTCGCGGATGCGCCGTAGCGGATCATGGCGTCGCTGTCGATGACGACCGGGACGTCGGCGAGCGCGGCGTACGACTCCTTCCAGACCGCCTGCACCTTCGCGGTCTCTTCGGCGGGCGTCATGGGCTTCTCATCCGTCGGCGTGCTGTAGAGACGCGTCACCGCGATCATCGGTACGCGGTCGCGGTACTTTTGCCAGACGCGCTCGAGCGACGGCGCCTGTGCCTTACAGTCGCCGCACCATTCCGCGAAGAAGAAGAGGACAATCGGTTTCCCTCGAAGCGACGCCAGCGGCGGTGCTGCGCCGCCCGTGAGCGCCGTTCCCCCGAGCGACGGCGCCGGCTGCCCTTCCAGCGACAGCATGTTGATGTTCTTGCCGATGCGCGAACGCAACGAAGGAGCCTGCGCCTTCGTCAGTTGCTGCTCGAAGTAGCGCAGCGCGGCGCCACGTCCCTCCCGGCGATGGATGAGACGCCCTTCCACCTCGATCGCCGCGCCGTAGGCAGAGAGATGTTCGGCCGTCTCCGCGGGGATGGCGCGCCGCAGCTCGCGCAGAATGTCATCGGCAAGCTCGAGCCGGCCGAGCATCTCGGCACCCCGCGCGATCCATCCGATTGCGCTGAGGTATTCGGCATCGACACCCTTGGCCCGCTTGTGATCTTCGGCCGCGGCCTGACCGGTGGCGAGATCGCCGGCGGAGATCTTCAACCGCACGACGCGGACGAGCTCCTGCGCGGTGAGTGTGGCGGCGAAGCCTGCCAGGGCGATGAGGACCGCAAACGTACGGATCATGGATGCTCCTTCTCGTTCGATGATCCGTGGGACGGTCGCGGGCGCAAATGGTTTCGAGGAGCCCGCGACGTGAGCTCCGGCGCTAGTGGTGCTTCAAGGTAGTTTCTGTGGGTGATTTGCGAGCGCCGGTGGTCCGGATGCGAGTCGCCGCGACGAGTCGATGCGGGGCATCGGCGAGCGAGCGGCGACGAAGCAGATGGGCCGCCGCCGCCGCAAAGCACCCACAGAAACTACCTTGAAGCGCCACTACTTCCGCACGAACGTCTTGCCCACCAGCTTCCATCCGTCCGCGAGCTTGTAGAGCGAGACGTAGTCGGTGAAGACCTGTTTGCCGTCGCGGAACAGATGCACGCGCGCGACCGCGGCATTGCCGTCGCGGTCCAGGACTCTGATGTCCCCACGGATCGCGGGCGCCGGCTGTCCTTCGGGACGCGGCTTCGCGTTGGACATGCGCTCGATCCAGGCATCGCGCGTCGTCTGCGTGACGCCGCTGTCGGACTGGACGAACATGACGAAGGACTCGTGCATCCCGGCGCGGATGGCGGTGGGATCGAACGCGGCGTGCACGCCCTGCACGTACGCGCGATCGATCGCAGCGACGATGGCCGCTTCCTCGGCGGCATTCTCAGCGGCACGGGCCGCGTCCGGCGACGGAGCATCCGGCAGTCGCGTGGCCTGCCAGTTCACCACCTGCCATCGCCCGGCGCGCTTCAGAAACGTGCCGCTGTTGAGAAACTTCTGCACTTCGGTGCGCCCGTTCGCCGTCGTCGTGCCGACAAGCCGGAACGCGACGACGGCCGTCGTCCCGTATTGCTGGATGCGCACATCCTCGCCCGTGTACACGGTCGAAGGATCGCCCGCTTTCTTCGCCGGTGCGGAACGGACATCGCGCAGAATGTCGGCCTTGCCGACCCGGCGTCCGCTCGACCCGGTGTAAATGAGGTCGTCGGCCCAGAAGCGCTCGTGCGCCGCCGCGTCGTTCGTCGACGCCCCGGCCAGAAACTCCTGCACCAGGCGAGTGAGCTCCGCGGCATCCGGGGCATCTCCCCGCATCGTCCCGCCCAACAGAACCAGGACCATCAGCAGTGCTGCACGCATACGAACCTCCTCGAAAACCAGCGACGATCGAAAGCAGGAGGATACCCCTTGGTCGACTTCACTTTGCAGCGGGACTGTGAACCCCGCGTCGCGGAGTGATGGCTGGGCCGCCGATGAACCACAGTGCGACGAGGCGGCGCTGAGAAGGTGAGGGATTCGGTCCCGACCCATGCGCCAGGTAGGGATGGAAGATGACCGCGTCGCCTGGATCGAGCGGTATCAGTGTTCGACGGCTCTCGTCGAAGACACCTGCATTGATGTCGGAAGTGTCGTAATTGAAGTTCACCGCGCCGCCCGCGTGGGTACCCGACAGGACCTCGAACCCGCCGTTCATCTCGTCCGCGCGATCGAGGGCGATCACCAGATTCGCCCCGCCGTACTTCGCGATCGAGTCACGCTGCTGCCAGGCGATGAACGCCGAGTCCTGGTGCCAGGGAAAGCCAGTGCCGACCCTGGGCGCCTTCAGGTTGATCTGATCCACGATCCAGCGCGGCGAGGTCACACCGACCGACTCCATGAGCTTCAAGACCCGCCGGTCGTTGCGGAGCAGGGCGACTTCCTCGCTGGCGGACGACGCAAACGTGATCTTTCGCAGCGCCCCGGGCGCGATCGCGGTCTCACCTCGGCGGCCGCCCGCGGTTTGCACCTGGTACCGCGCGCCGTCGATCTCGGCGTCGGCCTGGAGGTGCGCACCCTTCGACGCCAGCTCGTCGGTCGCCGAGCGAAGGGCTTCGACCTCGCGTGTCGTGAGGAAGCGCGGAACCAGCGCCCACCCATCCCGGTCGAACCGTTCGCGAATCATCGGTGCACCGAAAGCGAATGACGGACGGATGTCTCCTACTGCGCGGCCAGCGCAGCTTTCGCGACGGCCACCGCGATGTGGTACGGGTCGGCGGCCGACGGGCCGGGGAAGCCGTTTGTGAGGACCGCCACGGCGATTTCCTGATGGATCAGGTAGACGAGGTGGCTCTGGAAGCCGTCGATCATGCCGTTGTGCCACACGAGCGGATGGCCCTGCAGGGACTGCCTCATCACGCCGAGCGCGTAGCCGTTCGCGACGACGGTGTTGTTTGCGAGTCGCGCGGGGGTGGTCATGGTTGCGTACGTATCCGGCAGCAGGACGTGCCCTGTTGCCAAAAGGTGAGCCCAGCGCGCAAGATCGGATGCGGTGGAGCAAAGCGAACCGGACGACCAGACCACGGTGTTGTGGAGTGACGGGAGCCGGATCCACGTCGCGTTGTTGATCAGGCCGTACCCTTCCGGCACCGGCAGGTTGTGCGTTCCGCACACGCCTGTGTCGAGGAGCCCGAGTGGTAAGGCGAACTCGGTATGGATGAAATCGGGGTACGACATGCCCGTGATCGACTCGATCGCATAGCCGAGGAGCATGTAGCCGGCGTTGCTGTAGCTCCAGTTTGTGCCAGGCGCGGAGAGGAACGGTTGCCCGTTCAGGGCGTTCATCGTCTGCTCACGCGAGACCGGCGCGATTAGGTTCGGCCACGGCGGACCGGGTGGGAACCAGTCGCGCGCAAGCCCCGACGTGTGGCTGAGGAGGTGCCGCAGTGTGATCGTCGCTCCTCGCGCGTTGAACGCCGGGACGAACTTCTCGATGCGATCGTCGAGCGTCAGAGCCCCGCGGTCCGCCAGACGGAGAATCGCTGCTGCGGTGAACTGCTTCGTGACCGAGCCCGCCTGAAACAACGATTGCGGTGTGGCCGCCGTCGCGCTCTGCTTGTCGGTCACGCCGAATGCTTCGGAGTAAATGATCTGCCCGCGCTCGGACACCGCGATCTGCACCGCCGGAACGCCCGCCTTCAAGGCCGCTTCGGCGGTCTGACGTGCCGCTGTCACGACGGCGGCCGGCGCGGTGACCGGTCCACGATGCCGCACGGCTCGCATGCGCGGCGCCGCGTCCACAGAAAGCTGTCCGAACGTCAGAAGCAGGGCAAGGAGTGCTCGAGTCACGGGATCGTCCTCAGGTCGCGCCGGCGAAGAAATGCGATCGCAGGATTGCATCGCCCGCGGGACAAGAGGAGACTCAGCGCGGCAGATGGTCGGAGGATTGTTTCAATCTGTTGTTCCGCGCGGGCGGCGCCCGCGGTCAGGCTACTTTCGCCCGGAACGCATCACCATTTCCTCCGCCCTTCCGTGATGCCCGCCATTCGTCGCCCTCCGCCGGGCACGCACCTATCACTAAGACTCGCGACAGCGGACCCGACTCCAGGAGGGACTGGTGGAAAGATTGTGGCCGAAAGGTGAAGGAGGAGATCTGGCTGTGGCGGGAGGGCTCGAACCTCCGACCACCGGATTAACAATCCGGCGCTCCGTCTGGAGCAGGCGGGAGATGACGCCAGATCAAGCACGTACAGGTGGTCTGGAGCCGTCCGGAGTGGTCTGGAGAGAACCGCCAACGGAAAAATAGAAACTTGTTAGATACCTGCGATGAAACGCCGCCCCAAAAGAAGGCCATCCATCGCTGGACATCAAAGAACGAGGAGCGCGTTCTGTCGATGACTCCAGATCGCGAGTCGGCGATCCGTTAAACAGTGTAGCGTGGTTATGTCGAGCATCCGCGCGCTCAAATCGCCGCCTTCGGGAGACTCCGCAGCGGCAACCGACGGCGACACGGCCGCGCAGCAGTTCGCGCGCGAAGATTGGCGCCGTGATCCGCGATTCCGGCACGCCGCCACCCGAACCGCTCGACGCCGCGATCTGTCGCACCCGACGGCACGCTCGTCGTCACCGCGCTGCGGAACCCTCGTCAAAGGCGGCACCGTCGTCTGCGCCGGCATCCACATGAGCGACAGCCCGTCGTTCCCGTACGAGCTGCTCTGGAACGAGGGCACCATCCGCTCCGTCGCCAACCTCACCCGCGCCGACGGCGAGGCGTTCTTCCGCCACATCGCACCGATGCGCATCGAGACAAAGCGGACGTCTATCCGCCGGAAAACGCCAACGAGACGCTCGCCGATCTGCGGAGCGGGAAACTAACCGGCACGGCCGTGCTCGCGACGCGCTGATCCGCCGCCCCTGATCGTGGATGGATCGCCACACACCTCCCAGTCGGCTGAGATGGTGCCGTTCGGGGCTGCGGACATGAAGCGCACGTTAGAATGGCACAACGGGCCCGCGCGCTACGCTTGGAGACAGATCCCGAACACGGAGTGAGTGCGCGTGCAGCTTTCTACGGCGTTAAATTACGGCCTGACATGACTTTCGGAGCAGAGAAGAACTTCGGCGGCAACAGAACCGCATTCGACGGCAATCGCTGGAACGATCTTCACAACACCCGCGCATTCAGAGAGGCTGCGCAGCAGCGCGCAAGAGGAAAGGCGTCATGAGCAATCTCCCCGGCGCTCGCTGGTGGAAGTTCGATTTTCACGCGCATAGTCCCGCCTCAACGTGTGACTACGGGAAGGGACCGAATCAGGCGGCGCTTCGCCAACTTCCGCCTCGCGAATGGCTCCTCGCCTACATGCACGCCGGGATCGACTGCGTCGCCGTCACCGACCATAACTCCGGTGAATGGATCGACAAGCTAAACAAAGCTCTGGAAGCGCTGCGCACCGAGCAACCCGACGGCTTCAGTGAGCTGACGCTCTTCCCCGGAGCGGAGATCACTTCCAATTCAGACGTGCACGTTCTGGCGATCTTCGGACCGGGCACGTCGAAGACACAGGTCGACCAGTTGCTGGGCGCCGTGCGACTCCAGGGTGAGCGCGGAGAGGGGACCGCGGTCGAGGCCTCGACGATCGACGTCGCCCACCATGTTCGCCGCCTCGACGGACTGACCGTGTTGGCACACGTCGACAAGCCCCCCAATGGCGCGAACACGAAAGACGGCGGCAACAACTCGCTCGGGAAACTGCTCGAAGCTGGGAATGTCGACGGCTTGGAGTTGTGCGACACGACAGCGACGCTGAAGCCAGCGCTTCGTGACTCCGGGCTGCCGAGAGTCCTCGGCTCCGATTGTCACCATCCTGACGGATCGACCGGCCCGAAATGCCCCGGCTCCCATTTCACCTGGATCAAGATGGGGCGGCCGACTCTGGAAGGCCTTCGTCTCGCGCTCATCGATGGCGACGGTGCGTCGGTGATCCGAAGCGACTCGATCGATCCTACATTCGATCCAAATACGACGCCAGCCGACTGGATCGAGTCGATCGAAGTCCACAAGGCTAAGGTCATGGGCAATGGCGCTCCGGCGGTGCTCTCCTTCAACCCATCTCTCAACACGATTGTCGGCGGACGCGGAACCGGGAAGTCCACCGTCGTCCACCTTCTGCGCGCGGCGCTTCATCGCACCGACGAGATTCGACGCCTGTCGGAGAACGCCGAGCCGCGCCAGGACGTCGAACGCTTTCTTCGCAGCTATGAGAGCCGGAAAGACCCAGGGGGGCTGAAGGAGGACAGCGAAGCGCGCGTGGTCCTCCGCCACGCCGGAAAGCGATTTCGCATCCTCTGGACGGAAAAGCAGACGCGAGTCGAAGAAGAGACAGGCGGCTCCTGGATGCCTGCACCGACCCAGGCAGTTCGCGACCGTTTCCCCGTTCAGATCTTCAGTCAGGGACAGATTCTGGAGCTGACCGGACGCAACTCGGCCGCGCTCCTAGAGTTCATCGACGACGCGTCAGGCGCAGCCTCGCTCAAGAAGCGGATCGAGGAGGAGCACTCCCGGTTCATGACCCTTCGGGCCCGGGGGCGCGAGCTCACCCAAAGGACCGCGAATCTCGATTCCGTGCAGGCCCAGCTCGAAGACATTCAGCATAAGTTGTCGGCCCTGGAGAACTCCCAACACTCAGCAGTCCTGCGGGAGCATCAACGGCGTAACCGCCAGTTGCGCGAGCTGGAAGCCGCGCGCGACGAAGCTCGCCAGCACGCGGCGCGAATTCGTGAATTGGCCGCGGACGTCTCGCTCGCCGAGATGCCGTCTGAGTTGTTTGATGCCTCTGACGCTTTGGAGAACCGCGCATTGGAAGCGTACGAACGACTGCGGCACGCAACCGAGTCAGCCGCAGCAGAGCTGCAACGGTCAGGGGACGCCATCGAGCAGGCGGAACAGCGCTTCACGGGTGAGGCGATCGATGGTGCGATCCGGCCCGCCGCGGCGGAGTCTCGTTCACGATATGACGCGCTGGTGGAGGCGCTGAAGGCCGATGGCGTGAGCGATCCCAACCAGTTCGGGATTCTCGTTCAGGACCGCCAACGTCTCGAAACCGAATTGAAGAACCTGATGAGTGCAAAGGAGCGAGCCCTCGAAGTCGCTGCTGACGCGAACGCCGCACTTGCTGCGATCTGCGAGCTCCGGCAATCTCTGTGGCGCCATCGGCAGGAGTGGGTTGAGACCACGCTGCGCGGCAACAATTACGTCCGTATCAGCGTCGAGCCGTTCGGAGCCGATCCGGAGATGGCGGAGCGGTCGTTCCGCGATCTGATCGGCGTCACGGACGAGAGGTTCGCGGCCGACATTTTCGAGCGGGACAGGAAAAGCGGAAAGACCACCGGTCTGGTCGTCGATCTCTTCCACGGAGGTTCGTCTGCTGCCGCTGACCGGTGCAAGGACGTGAACGCGCGGCTCGGCGCGCAACGACAGGCGCTGGAGCGAAGCGACTCGTTCGGCGGTCACTTCAACAACTTCCTGGCGAAGGCGCGCGAAAAACGTCCTGAGCTGATGGATCGGCTCGACCTCTGGAGTCCCGATGACGGTGTACGAATCGAGTACAGCCCGAGAGGGGATGGAAAAGATTTCAAGCCCATCTCTCAGGGTTCTGCCGGTCAGCGTTCCGCCGCAGTCCTGGCGTTCTTTCTTGCCTACGGCGACGAGCCGCTTGTCCTCGACCAACCCGAGGATGACCTCGACAACCATCTCATCTACGATCTCATCGTGCAGCAGTTGCGGGAGAGCAAGAAGAGGCGGCAGGTGATCGTCGTGACCCACAACCCGAATGTCGTCGTGAACGGATACGCTGAGCTCGTGTTCGTGATGGACTTCAAAGGCGGGCAGTGCGTCGTCGACCGCGCCGGTTGTCTGCAGGACGACGACATTCGTGAAGAAGTCTTCAAGGTGATGGAGGGCGGCCGCGACGCGTTCATGAACCGTTTCCGGCGGCTCGATGGGGGCCGCAGTGTTTGACACCCCCGCGGAGCTGCTGGAGAAAATCAGGCTCGGCGAAGATAGCTTCCTCGAGCTGAAGCAAGTCCGCTTCAAGGGTGACAAGGTTGCGGGGCCGGGTCGAAACGAGCTGTCCGACGAGCTTGCATCCTTCGCGAACGCAAAAGGGGGCGTCTGCGTATTGGGCGTCGACGATCGTTCACGCGAGATCCTTGGCATTCCGCTCGACCGGCTTGATGTCGCCGAAGCCTTCGTTCGCGAGGTCTTGAACGATTCGGTCCAACCGCCACTGCCGGCGACGATTGAACGAATCACCCTGCCTTCGACCTCGGGCACGATCGAGCCGTTGCTCAAGGTGACGATCGATCAGAGTCTGTTCGTTCATAAGAGCGCTGGCGGCTACTTCCATCGAATCGGCAGCTCAAAACGGGAGATGCCGCCGGATCTGCTTGCGAGGCTGTTTCAGCAGCGCAGCCAAACCCGAATGATCCGCTTCGACGAGGAGATCGTTCCCGGCACAGAGCTCAACGATCTCGATGAGTCGCTACATCGACGCTTTCGAACCGACCGGACCGTCGACGACGAGGCGTCGTTTCTTCACAAGCTTGGTATGGCGCGAAAGGATGCTGAAGGACTCATTCGTCCAACCGTTGCCGGCGTGCTGCTCGGGTGTATTGCACCGGAGCGGTTGCTGTCCAACGCGTACGTCCAGGCGGTCGCCTACCGCGGTGACACGATCGATTCCACCGGCGCTGATCCCTATCAGCTCGATGCCTCGGACATCACGGGCCCACTCGACCGTCAGGTGATCGACGCCTGCAGATTCGTGTACCGCAACATGCGAACTTCGGCGACGAAGAGCGTCGGCAGGTCCGACTTGCCGCAGTACGACATGGGTGCCGTCTTCGAAGCAATCGTAAACGCTGTCGCGCATCGCGACTACTCGATGCACGGATCGAAGATTCGCCTGCGCATGTTCAGCGACCGGCTGGAGCTTTACTCTCCGGGCTCGCTTCCCAACACCATGGACGTGAGCAGCCTGCCGTATCGCCAGGCCGCTCGCAATGAGGCGATCACCAGCCTGCTGGCGAAATGCGAGGTCCCGCACGACGTCGAATGGTTACAGACCGCGCGCAGCACGATGATGGATCGACGGGGTGAAGGTGTGTCGCTCATTCTTCAACGGAGCGAGCGCCTCTCAGGGCGTCGTCCGGAATACGTCTCAGTCGATGACGCAGAGCTGCGGCTCACCATCTTCGCAGCTGGTCAAGTTCAAGAGACCAGAGAGCCCAGCTAGGTCTCTGATTCTAAATTGGCTGTGGCGGGAGGGCTCGAACCTCCGACCACCGGATTAACAATCCGGCGCTCTACCAACTGAGCTACACCACAGCAATGACCGTTCGGCGAGGAAAGGAGGGCGATGGTCGCTGAGGTGGTTTATTTTGTCAAATCGGGATGGCTTCGCGGATCGAGGACTATGCGCTGATCGGGGACCTGCAGACGTGCGCGCTGGTGGCGCGGGACGGGTCCATCGACTGGATGTGCGTGCCGCGGTTCGATTCGCCGGCGTGTTTTGCGGCGCTGCTGGGGACGCAGGAGCATGGGCGGTGGCGGGTGGCGCCGCGGGATGCGGTGGTCGCGGTGGAGCGGCGGTATCGCGATGACACGCTAATTCTCGAGACCACCTTCACGACGGCGACGGGGCGGGTCCGGGTGGTCGACTTCATGCCGGTGCGCACGGAGGCCATCGACCTGATCCGGGTCGTGGAAGGGGTGGAGGGGCGGGTGGCGATGCGGATGGATTTCGCCATTCGCTTCGACTACGGGTCGATCGTGCCGTGGGTGCGCGCGATGGACGGGGGCATCCGCGCCGTGGCCGGGCCGGACACGGTGTACCTGCGCGCGGACGTGGCGTTGCGCGGTGAGGGGCTGACGACCGTGGCGGAGTTCGAGGTCGGCGTGGGCGACCGGGTGACGTTCGATCTGACGTGGACGGAGAGCCACGATCCTCATCCGCAACGCGAGGATCCGGCGGTGCTTCTGCGCGAGGCCGAGCAGTTCTGGCACGAGTGGTCGTCGCGATGCACGTACGAGGGGCCGTGGCGCGAGGCGGTGATGCGCTCGCTGATCACGCTCAAGGCGATGACGTATTCGCCGACGGGCGGGATCGTGGCGGCGGCCACGACGTCGCTGCCGGAGCTGATCGGCGGCGTGCGCAACTGGGACTACCGCCTTTGCTGGCTGCGCGACGCCACGTTCTCCATCTTCGCGCTCCTCGGCGGCGGGTACACCGAGGAGGCCGTGGCGTGGCGGGAATGGCTCGTGCGCGCGGCCGCCGGCCTGCCGGAAGAGCTGCAGATCATGTACAGCATCCGCGGCGAACGGCATCTCACCGAGTTGGAGATCGAATGGCTGCCGGGCTACGAGAACTCGAAGCCGGTGCGCGTCGGGAACGCGGCGTACAAGCAGTACCAGCTCGACGTCTACGGCGAGGTGATGGACGTCCTCCACCTCACGCGCCGCCTCGGGCTGCCGCCGAGCGAGGACGCGTGGCGCGTGCAGCTGGCGTTGATGCGCTTCCTAGAGAAAGGGTGGCGCGAGCCGGACGAGGGAATCTGGGAGGTGCGCGGACCGCGGCGGCATTTCACGCATTCGAAGGTGATGGCCTGGGTGGCGTTCGACCGCTCGGTGGTGGACGTCGAAAAGTACGGGCTGGACGGACCGGTGGAACGGTGGCGCACCATCCGCGACGAGATCCGCGAGGAGGTGCTGGAGCAAGGGTTCAACCGCGAGCTCAACGCGTTCGTGCAGTACTACGGCTCGACGAACGCCGACGCCAGTCTGCTGATGCTCCCCGCCCTCGGCTTCATCGCCGCGGACGACCCGCGCATGACCGGCACGATCGACCTGATTCGCAGGCAGCTCGAGACGGACGGATTGCTGCGCCGCTATCCGGAGGCGCCGGACGTGGACGGGCTGCCGCCGGGCGAAGGGGCGTTCGTGCTCTGCACGTTCTGGCTCGCGGACACGCTGGCGCTGGCCGGCCGGTACGACGAGGCCACGGCGATCTTCGAGCGGCTGCTGGCGCTGCGGAACGATGTCGGCCTGCTCAGCGAGGAGTATGACCCGGTGGCGCGCCGCCAGCTCGGCAATTTCCCGCAGGCGTTCTCGCACGTGGGGCTGATCAACACCGCGCAGAACCTGCTGCGCCGCGACGGCCCGTCGCACGACCGCCGGAAACGCTGAGCAGGGCGCTCGCATTGGGCCATGCAAGGGAGAGGACGAGAGGCCTCCGGCGGGCCGGTGCGACCGGCGGCGCTTGTTGGCCTAGCCTGAACGCACACGTGTCGACGGAACACGTGTTTGCGCGACGACATGGGCTCAACCAGCGCCGCCGGTCGCACCGGCCCGCCGGAGGCCCCCGGTCGTCTTCTCTTACGTGGGTGCAATGAAAGCGTTCTGCTGAGCCTCGTTGTCGTCGTCGTACACTCCCCTCGTGAACCGTGCTCTCGCGTTGCGGATCGAGAAGTGGGCGATCTGGATCTCGCTCATTGCGATCGTCTTCCTGGTCCGGCATCTCTTCCCGATCTTCTTCCTGACGTTCGTGCTGACGTACATCGCCAACACGGCGGTCAACGCGCTGACGAGGCGCTTCCGGCATCGGAAGCTGAACGTGGTGGCGGTGTACCTGGCGTTTCTGGCGCTCCTGGCGGGCCTGATCCTGCTAGTCGTGCCGCGCATGCTGAATGAGGCGCGCAACCTGGCGCGGCAGTACATCGCGTCCGAGGCGGCGCGGGACGAGCCGGGCGACCCGTTCATCCTGCGCGAGGCCCGCAGGGTGGTCGACAGCGTCATCATCGGCGTGGCGGGGACCGAGACCTTCGAAGACTTCCGGCAATCTGACGCCTACGCGACCATCGTCGAGCGCCTCGACGCGACGCTGGCCACGACGACGCGCCGCATCGCGGTGGAGGTCACGGGGTTCGCAAACTCCGCAATCGTCTTCGCTTTCCATTTCGTGCTGTCGATGATCCTGTCGCTGGTGCTGATCTGGGACCTGCCGAAGACGACGGAGAAGCTGAGGAGTTTCTCCGAGGGACGAACGGCGGAGATCTACCGCGAGATCACGCCGAGCCTGGGCGCGTTCGGGATCATGCTCGGCCGGGCCTTCGAGGCGCAGAGCGTGGTGGCTGTCGTCAACGCGCTGCTCTCGGTCGTGCTCTTCGTGCTCCTCGGCCTGCCGTCGATCGCGCTGCTGGCGGTGATCGTGTTCGTCTGCTCCTACATCCCGGTCCTGGGCATGATCCTCTCGACGCTGCCGGCGGCGCTGCTGGCGCTGAAGGTCGGCGGCGTGCCGCACGTGCTCTGGCTGGTCCTGGGCATCCTGGTCATCCACGCCGTCGAGGCGTACATGCTGAACCCGCTCATCTACGGCCGGCACCTGCGCCTGCACCCGGTGGCCGTGCTGCTGATCCTCGTGATCGCCGAGCATCTGTTCGGCGTCTGGGGACTCCTGCTCGGCGTCCCGATCGCGGCGTTCATCCTGAAGTACGTCGTGGAGGGGCAGCCGGTGGGGCCGGTGAAACCGGTCATCGAGCTACAGCCGGTTTTGTGACGCTTGGCAAAAGGGAGCCCCTCACCCTAGCCCTCTCCCCATGCGCGGGGAGAGGGGACTGTGGTTGTTGGGTCAGCGGTTGCGGAGCTTGTCGGCGAGGTCCATCGCGTCCTGGCGCCGGGCGGCGCGAGTCGGGTCGTTCTCGAGCATGTCGGCCACGAACTCGATGTGCTCGATGACCGAGCCCCACTGGCTTTCGCTCGTGTCCTGCTTCGCCACGTCCCTGTAGAGCTGGACGATCGGGTCGATCCCTCCGGACGGATCGAGCAGCCATTTCGTGAAGTGATAGTCCGCCCAGCCGGCCCGTTTCCAGTGATCGGAATGGTCCTTCCAGTTCTCGACGAGCTCCCGCCATTCGTCGAGCTGGTTCGCCAGTCCGGGCGTGGCCGGATCGATGAGCCAGCGCAGGGCGACGGCATTGAATACGGGATAGGCCGGGTTGTCGCCCGGCTTCATGGGCAAACGGGCCGCTTCTTCATACCGCTGCGCCGCGTCGGTCAGCATCTGCCTCCGGTCGGCGTCCTGCGTGACGGTGGCGAGCTTCTTCGCCGCGCTGCCGAGGAGCGCCGAGCGCTCGCGCGACGGCGGCAGTTGCGCGAAGAGCTGCATCAGGGTCTTGGCCCGGTCGATGGCGGCCTGGCTCTCGCTCCCGCGCGTGGCCGCCAGGGCCGTGTCGCCGGCCTTCGCCAGAGCCTCGGCCTCGCGGTGACGTTGCACGGCCAGTCGCGCCAGCATGTTCACGAGTTGCTCGACCCCTTTGACGGGCATGGTCGCGGAGCTGTCGGCAAAGGCGTTCTCCAGCGCCTCCACCGCCTTCTGGAAGTCGCCGATGTCGCGCCAGGCAAGACCGATGTAGGTCAGCATCTCGCCGTCGCGCCAGGCGGCCGGAAGGTTCGCCACCCGTTCGGTGAGCTGGCCGGCGAGGTACTCCCGGTTCTTCGGGTCGCTGGAGCCGGCCAGGGCCGTGGCCTTCGCGGAAAGCGTGCGGATGTCCTCGACATACTCCCGCTTGGAGCAGAACTCGCCGGGACCGCCGCCGGCGGAGCGCTCTTCGGCATCGGCGAGTGAGAAGCCGGGATTGCCGTAGCACTGATAGGCGGCCCACGTATTCGTGGCGCTGTGATTCCGGTAGACGGCGTCGCGAGCGCTGCGGACCGCGTCGCCGAACGTCGACCGCCGCTCGAGCATCTCCTGGTAGAACGTCGAGGCGAAGGTCACGGCCGCGGAGTCGTCGACCGCCCAGCCGGCGGCCACGATGGCCTTGACGCCCATGTTGATCAGCTCCTCGGCGACGCTGGCCGCGAGCGCGTTCGCGCTCGGGCTGACGCCCCCGAGGAAGCAGCAGTTGAGGAAGACGAGGTCGGGAACCGTGCGCAGTTGCCGGAGCTGACACGGGGTCAGGTACACGTTGTTGCCGAGCACCATCCCGCTCTCGGCCGGCCGGTCGGGCCGATAGATGCCGTGGCCGGCGAGATGGAGGATGCGGTACGGCCGCGCGAACAGCGCGGTCTGCACTTCGCTCGCCGTGGCGCGGATGTGCAGGCGCGTGTCATACCCCGCGGCGTCGAGGACGCGCGACACGCCCCGCGCTTCGTCCTGCGCACCGGTCAGCTCCTTGAGGTTCTGCGGATTCGGCTCGATGAGCGTGTCACCGATGACGAGCGCCGACTTCGTGCCGGCGTAGCGGGGCGCGGGGCGGTACTTCGGCGCGATGAACTGGCGGAGCATGCCCGTACGCACGGCGTACGGCCCGCTGTCCGGGATCATCGGATCGGAGAGCACTTCCCACGGGTACTGCGCGGTGTCGTGATCGAGGACCATGATCACGTTCGGCGCGGCGGCGGAGGCAGCCTTGATCGGGTTGGGCACGAGCAGCTCGAACAGGGCGCCGGAGAGCTCGGGGTTGAAGGCCGGCGTGGCGATGGCGCTCTTGATCAGGTGGCGCGTGGCGTTGCGCTCGCGGCACTGCAGCTCCGCCTCGACGCGCGCGCGATCGCCGAGCACGACGAAGCGCATCGGGCGATCCTTCTTTTTCTTCGGTTCCTCGGCCGGTTTCTTCGGAGCGCTTTCCCCGGCCGGAGCGCCGGCGTCGTCGTCTTCATCCAGGTCGGCCCGGACGGGCGGCAGCTCCTCGTCGTCGGCGATGGTGACGAACAGCCGTTGCCACCAGCCCATGGCCGTGTCTTCGGGCGGAGTGCGGAACTGGCCCGAGGCGGTGTAGTCGAGCAGCGGCTCGATCTCGATCCGCTCCCCCGGCTCCAGCTCCAGCCGGACGCGTTTGGCGGTGTTGCGCGCCGCCTGGTGCGCCTTGATGGCGCGCTCCTCGTACAGCTCGACGAGCTCCACTTCTTTGATCCGCACCATGTGCCACAGTTTCTGGGCGCGCAGCAGGCGGTTGGCGTCAAGCGCGCCGCGGATGATCGCGCCGACCGAGGCCTCGGTGTCGAGCACGCTGCCGCCGCGCGTGGCGATGCTGACCGCGCTGAACGCGGCGGAGCGCGGCCACGGGTTCTTCTCCTCGCCGTCCTTCTTTTTCTCCTTCGGGTCCTCGGCGACCAGCAGCGCGTACCGCAGCACGGCCAGCGTGACGCCGCGCCGGACGGTCTCCGCGGTGGCGCTGCCGACCTGCCCGAGGCCGATCACGATCGCGCCATTCGGCTTGGAGCCCTGCACGCGCACCACCTCGGAGGTCCCGGCTTCGCCCGGATAGAGGCCGAGCTGGAACCGGCGCGTCAGCCGTCCGCCGAGCTGGCAGTCCAGCACCTCCTCGACGCCGTTGATGCTGTCGCCGAGGTAGTGGCCGACGGCGACTGGATTGCTCGCCATGCGCAGATCGCCGTGCCGGACCTTGACCCTGATCGCGTACTCCTCCTGCGGCGGGGTGGCCGGACGCGCGGCCAGCGCTTCGGCGTGAAGGTCGTCGAGTTGCGGGAAGAGCAGCTTCTCTTCCGGTTCGGCGCGCTGGTCCGTGACCCTGGGGGACCGGCAGCGGCAGCCGCGGGAGCATGGCGGTCTTGCCCGTGGCGAGCAGCTCCGCGTAGGCGGCCAGCGGTGCGTCGGCCGCGGGCAGATTGCCGTGCCAGACGCCGGCCTGCCACGTCTCGATCGACGCGTGGAGCTGGTCGTACGCCACGCGGCCGTCGCCGTTCGGGGTGACGGAGCGGGCCCGCGTCTGCCAGTCGTAGCCGACCAGCGTCTCCGGCGCGGTTCCGGCGATGGCGACGATCGTATTCGGTGTGCGCCCGGACAGGATCGGCCCCGTTCCGGTCAGTAACTGTTGACGCAATTGCGCCGCTTCGCCGAGCAGCGCGGCGTCCGGGGCGCTGTTCGCGACGACGCGATTCCAGTTGGCCTCGCGGGCCGGGTCGCTGAGAAATTCGGTCGGGGCGAGCTCCACGATCGCCTTCCGGCCGCGGAGCTCTCTGGCGATCTCCTGCACGTCGCGCAGGCCGTCCGCCAGCGCGAGCATCTTCACCAGGCGCGAATGGCCGGAGGCCCAGTCGACCGCCGCGAACATGCCGTGGTGCGGCGCGCCGAGCAGCAGCGCGCGGGTCACCTGTGCCCACTCCGGCGGGTGATTCAGCGCCAGCAGGTGAATGACCAGACCGCCCGCGCCATGGCCGATCAGCCGGATCTCGCCGGTCGCCTCTCTGATCGCCGCGGCGAGGCTCGCGGCGGCATCGGTCATCGAGTTGCGCCAGTCCCACGGGAACGGCTGCACGTCGTACACGGATGAGAAATGCTCGATCAGAGGGTTGTACGGAGCGATCAGGATGTTCTCGCCCGAGCCGGACGGCCAGAGCGGCTCATCGTGCAGGCGCGTGCCGAAGACGTCGGGCACGACGAGCAGCAGCGGCTTCTGCGCGCCCGCGCCGCGCGCGGTGACGGGCTTGATCTGAATGCCCGGCTTCTCCGGGTCGAACTTCTGGAAGTCGGGATCCGGCTCCTTCGACGTCAACCACCCGTGCAGGCGCGCGCGCGTCCGCTCGTTGTGGAAGTAGTGGAAGTGGTCGACGTTCCCGGCGCGGTGGTAGAAGCCGTAGGCCGGCTTGCTGCGTCCCATGCCGCCGAACATGGCCTTGGTGTTGACGACGAGGTCGTGCTCCTCGAGATAGAAGACGTCCGTGGCGAAGGCCTTCAGGCGCGTCAGGAACGTGTCGCCCTGCACGTCGCCGGCGATCACGGCCAGGTCGGCATCGCTCCGGAGCGTCCTCCCCTGGTTGAGGAAGTGGATCAGCGCCGAGGAGGGCATCATCGCTTCGAGGCCGGGCAGCCGCGCCGGATCGGTGCGGCGCTTGATCAGCTCGAGGGCGGTGGCCTTGAGCAATGCGTAGAGCGGATCGGCCCGCAGGAACGGAATCGCTCCGATGGCGTTGAGGATGATCGTGAAGTAGAGATCGAGCCGCCCCGAGGCGAGGATCGTCCCGCGCGCGGGCGCGGCGACGCGGACGAACTTCTCGACCGCCAGCTCCTTCTGCGCGAGCAGGTCCGACAGGCGGCGCAGTTGCTGCGCGGCCTGTTGCGCGGCCTGCGGATCCTTGCTGTCCCTGGCCCGTTTCTGTTCGAAGACGTCGATGCTCGCGGCGGAGATGTTCTTCAGGCCGAGGAGCTCGCCCACGAGACCGCCGCGGGAGTGCGTGACGAGATGCACGCGCGCCCCTTTCGGCAGCCGTTCGACGGCGTAGATGGCGTTGTCGACCGGGCTCTCGCTGAACGTGCGGTGCTGCAGAGCGAGCACCCGGCCGTCGTAGGCGTCGCGGAGCTTCTTCCACTCCTCGGTCGGACCCTGCGGGGCGGCGCCCTCTTTTTCGGGACGCTTGACGAACAGGCCACCGAAGCTGCCGTTCGTCGACGAGGCCGTGCCGTGGATGAAGAGGAGGAACGGCCCGGCGCCGGTCAGGTCGTTGTTCAGCTCCAGCGGGTTGACCAGGTTCCCGTCGCGGTCGACGCGGTAGAGACCCGGCCCCGGCCTGGTGTTCGACTCGAAGCGCTTGACCAGCTCCGCCTCACCGATGTTCGCCAGCTCTTTGGCCGGGTCGACGCGGAAGATCTTCAGGCCCTTGAGCACCCAGTCCCACATCCCGCGGGACGGTCCGCCGCGCTGGAACTGCGCCGGCACTTCGATCACGTCGGCGCCGCCGCCGGCATCGCGCCGCTTGGGACTCTCCTTCTCCAGGTCGTCGACGCGGATGTACTGCACGATGCCGCTGTCGAACATCAGCTCGACGACGTCATCGTCCTGCACCTCGATCGGCGCCGTGCGCACGAGCGGCTCGCCTCGCGAAACGCCGGTGACTTCCTGCTGCTGGACGACGGTCACGTTCAGCAGGTCCGCGAACGCGGGCTCCGGTGCCGGCGGTACCGGTTTCCCGGGAAGTGAGAGTTTCTTCGTCGCCATCGTTCCTCCGTCAGACGCCATCGGCGACACGAATCGTGACCTCCGAATCCTTCGAAGCGGAGGCCACGGCTCTGTCCTCGGTACGTAAGGAGGGACGCCGCGGGGGAGTTTCCCTACCCGGGCCCTTCCGGCCTGCGTCGCGCCGGTTGCCTGTGAAACGCAACTGTCGCGCGACTGTCGCGCAACTGAGCGATACTGTTGCGCCATGCAGAAGGTCACGGAGGTTCTGGCGGGGCTTCGGGAGGAGCAGCGGCGGCTTCAGGTCGAGCTGTCCGGCGTGGAGAGGGCCATCGCGGCGCTCGAGGAAGTGCTGGGCGTCGAGCGGACGGCGGTGGCCGGGCCCGCGGACGCGCCGCGCGTCGAACCGGCGGCGGTGGCTGCGCCTGAGGAGAGTGCGCCGCCGGCCGTCGTGGCGACGGGACCGTACGCGACGTACCGTCTGTTCGAGGCAGTCTCGGTTTACCTGGCGGGCGCCGATGAGCCGAAAACGGCCCGGCAGATCGCGGAAGCGCTGGAGGCGGGCGGGTATCCGACACACTCGGCGAACTTCCCGGCCACCGTGCGGACGATGCTGCGCCGGGAGGGGCCAACTCTGCGGAATTACGGCATCCGCGAGGTCCCGGAAAGGGGACGGTGGTTCGCGAGCGACGACGAAACGTAGGCGCGTGGCGAGGTCGCGGAAGGCTTGAGCCAGTCCCCTCTCCCCGCGCACGGGGAGAGGGGAACAAGTTGTCCCGAGACGGAACAGCTCTCTTCTGCGCGGCGGGCATTGCCCGGAAAATGCGCGACGGTCCCCTCGATTCGCGCAACACTGCCCTCGCGACGCGCAACACTGCCCGCAAAGTGGGCGATGTTGCGTTCGTGGAGGGCGACGTTGCGCTCGCGGAGGGCGTTGTTGCGCTCACGGAGGGCAACGTTGCGCTCACGCCGGGCACTGTTGCGCTCACGCCGGGCACTGTTGCGCTCACGCCGGGCACTGTTGCGTTCACGGAGGGCGTTGTTGCCCTCACGGAGGGCAATGTTGCGTTAGCGGAGGACAATGTTGCCCTCGACGCGGCCGTCGTCGTCCTGCGGACGGGCGTCGTGGCGGTCGAAACCGGTGTCGTTGCAGGCAAAAGCCGCGTCGTCGCGGTCGGGAACCGCGTGGTCGCGGTCCCCGAGGACGCACGCTCATCCCGTCACGGCGGCGTCGGTGATCTCCAGGGCTGCGTCGATGATCGTGAAGGCGTCGCGGAGCTGTTCTTCGGTGATGCAGAGCGGCGGGTTGGTGAAGAGGTTGTTCCAGTTGATGAACGCGTACATGCCGTGCTCGCGGAGGTAGGCGCCGAGCTTCTGCATCTCCGGGCTGGTGGCGTTGAAGGGGGCCATCGGCTCTTTCGTCTCGCGGTTGCGCACGAGCTCGAGGACGCCGAAGAGGCCGATGGAGCGAACGTCGCCGACGGAGGGGTGCTTCTCCTTCATATGCGCATGCAGCTCGGCGAGCACGCGTCCCATGCGCTGCGTGTGGCCGATGGTGTCGTCGTCGAGCATGACCTGCAGGCAGGCCTCGGCGGCGGCGAGGCTCATCGGATGGGCGTTGTAGGTCAGGCCGCCGTAGAAGACGTTCTTGTCAAAGTACGAGGCGATGCGGTCGCTCATGGCCACGGCGCCGAGGGGCAGGTACGCGGAGGTCAGGCCCTTGGCCATGGTGATCATGTCGGGGACGACGTTCCAGTGGTCGACGGCGAACCAGCGTCCCGTGCGCCCGAGGCCGCACATCACCTCGTCGCAGACCAGGAGGATGCCGTGGCGGTCGCAGATGGCGCGCAGCCCTTCGATGTAGCCGGCCGGCGGAACGATGATGCCGTTCGTGCCGGTGACGGTCTCGATGAAGATGGCGGCGATGGTGTGCCCGCCCTCGTAGGCGATGATCTCTTCTATTTCCTCGAGACAGCGTTGCGTGAAGGCCTCCTCGCTATCGCCTTCGCGGAAGAGATGGCTGCGGTAGGCGTAGGGATCGAAGAAGCGGATGACGCCGGGGATGCCGGGCTCGTTGGCCCAGCGGCGCGGATCGCCGGTCAGCGAGATCGCGCCGGCGGTGGCGCCGTGGTACGAGCGGTAGCGGACCATGATCTTCTGCCGCCCGGTGACCATGCGGGCGATGCGGATGGCGTTCTCGTTCGCTTCCGCGCCGCCGAGGGTGAAGAAGAAGCGATTGAGATCGCCGGGGGTGAGCTCGGCGAGCATGCGCCCGAACCGCGCGCGCACGGGACTGGCCATGCCCGGACCGGCGTACACGAGCTCCTCGGCCTGGCGCTGGATGGCCTCGATGACGCGGCGGTCGCCGTGGCCGATGTTCACGCACATGAGCTGCGAGTTCATGTCGACGTAGCGCTTGCCGTCGGCATCCCAGAAGTAGATGCCCTCGCCGCGCACCATGGCGATCGGGTTGACGCTGGCCTGCGCGGACCACGAAAAGATCGTGTGGCGCTTGGTCAGCGAAATGATTTCTTCCGCGGTCATCGGAGTGGTCGTCTCGGCGATGGTCATAGGTGACCTCATACGACTCCGCGCGGGAGATTGCAAGTCATGCGGTGAAACGAATGTCCTCCCCGCTTCACTGCCGAGCGCCGGGCCATGAACACGACGCTGGCCTTCGCCGTGCCGCGCGAGGAGCTGGCCAACTCGCTCCTGAACGGAGGGACGATCGAGATCACGCTGTCGCCGAACCTGATGAAGCAGTGGATCGCCGGACGCCGCGCCTCCTCCGGCGTGACGGTGCGTGGCCAAGCCATCCACATGACCGGAACGCGCGCCGAGCTGCGCAACCTGGTGCTGAGGCCGGGGCAGTCGGAGTCGGTCGGTATACGCCTCCTTCCCCGCCCCGGCCTGGTCCGCTTCATCGGCGGCAAGCTCGACGTCATCCAGCTCGAAGGCGACAAGACCATCGGCGGCGTGCGGTTCACGTATAAGCCGATGCGGCTCGTGGTTGTGGCCCGGCCGGAAGTTTAGGAGTGGCGGTGTGGAGCGGTGGGCTTAGCCCACCGCGGCCGACGGGCGGGAGCTGCGGCGGGCTAAAGCCCGCCGCTCCACGCCGTCGCGCGCTGTGTCACCGAACTTCGCGATGGAGTACTAAGGCCGCCGCACTGCATAACGCGACCGGCGTATGCGCGTGCTAGCCTCGGCGAGGTGAGGGCAAGGCTCCTCGTGCTGCTGTTCGTCGTGGTCTCGTCTGCGGTGCGTGTGTACCTCGCGCACGCGCACTATGGGTTTCAGACCGGCGACGATCTCGAGATCGCGGAGGAGGCGTTCCGCCGGGCGGTGGGGCTGGTGCATCCGCCGTGGAGCATCCGTAACCTGCTCGTCCCCGACCTGGTCGTGGCGCCGTTCGTTGCCGCGGCGCACGCGGGCGGCGTGCGCGATCCGCTGCTGCTGGCGACGGTCGCGCGTTATCCGTTCATCCTCTTCTCCGCGCTCAATATCGTGCTGGTGTATCTCCTGGGGCGGCGCTGGTACAACGAACGGACGGGCGTGGCCGCGGCGGCGCTGTATGCGGTGCACTGGATTCCGCTCGTGTACGGCAGCTCGCTCCATCCGCGCGCTCTCGCCGTGACGTGCATCCTCGGCGCGGCGCTGCTGCTCGGCGAGCGGACGAGCGTCGCCCGCGCCGCGCTGGCGGGCGCGCTGTCGGCGCTGGCCGTGACCACGCGCTACAGCGAGGCGATCTTCGTGACGTCGCTGCTCGTGGCGGTGCAGTGGCGGCGCGATCGCCTGGCCGCGTTCGCGGCCAGTTGGGTGCTGGGGGTGTGCACGTTCATCGGCCTGTACGACCGGCTGACCTGGGGCCGCTGGTTCGGCAGCCTGCGCGAGTTCGCGGAGCTGGTCTTCGTGGAACGCGACGCGTCGTCGCTGGTCGTGAGTCAGCCGCCGTGGTGGTACGCCGCCAATCTGCTGCACTGGGTGCCGGCCACGGTGCTGCCACTGCTCTTCATCGCCATCCGCCGTTCGGAGAGGCGGCACGCGCTGGCGTACATCGTCATTCCGCTCGTGGCACTGAGCGCGATCTTTCACAAGGAGCTGCGCTACCTGCAGGTGATCGTGCCGTTCGTGCTGCTGATCGCGGCCCGCGGCTTCACGCTCCTCCGCGAACGGCGTCCGCGTCTCGCCACCGCGCTCCTGATCCTGGCGATGCCGCTGGCCGTCGCCCGGATCGGCGTCGCCGAACGGCGCTCGACGAATGCCGTCACCGCCGCGCTCTGGCTGGCGGAACAGCGGGTGCCGCACGTGGCGCTCTCGCAGCCGTGGGCCTACGGAGGCCGCCTCTTCCTCGGCAACGCCGTCCTGATCACGGACATCAAGATCCCGCCCGAGCCGCGGTGGATCCGCGACCACCGTCCCGACGCCGTGGCGGTCTTCACGAGCACCGTGAACGACGCGCTACGGGCCGCCTGCATGCAGGCCGGGCTGACCCGGACGAAGACGTTCGCGAACCGCGGCGGCCGCGAGGTCACGGTCTTTCACTGACGCGGGACGCTCAGCAGAACGCTTTCATAGGAGCCACGCCAAAGAAAAGACGACCGGGGGCCTCCGGCGGGCCGGTGCGACCGGCGGCGCTTGTTGGCCTAGCCTGATCGCACGCCTGTCGACGGAACACGCGTTTGCGCGGCGACATGGGCACAACAAGCGCCGCCGGTCGTACCGGCCCGCCGGAGGCCTCTCGTCGTCTTTCTTTGCGTGGGTGCGATGAGAGCGTTCTGCTTAGCCGACGGCGGCGCGGATGGCGAGGAGGCGCTCGAGTGCCTGGGGCATGTCGGCGTGGATGCAGAGGGTGTCGAAGGCGATGGCGATGCGGGTGCCGTCGCGGGCGATGACGACGGCTTCGCCGGCGAGGAGTGCGGCTTGCGCGGCGGCTTCCTCGATGGTGAGCGTGGAGCCGGGGATGCTGCGTGGCGTGAGCGATCCGTCGGGCTCGTAGCGGCGGTCGGCGAAGGCTTCGCGGATGACGGGGATGCCGGCGGCGCGGGCGGCGGCGGCCATCTGCGAGCGATCGGGGGCGACGATCGCGATGGAGGGATCGAGCGCGGAGATGACGATGTCCGCGAGGGCGCGGTCTTTGTGGGCGTCGTTGTAGAGGGCGCCGTGCGGCTTGACGTGATGCACGGTTGCGAACGCGCGGAGTGCGGTGAGTTGTTCGACGAGCGAGGCGCGGAGGTCGTCGGGCGACATCGCCAGCGACTTGCGTCCGAAATTTTCGCGGTCGGGATACGACGGGTGCGCGCCGAGGATCACGTTGTGGGTGCGTGCGAAGTTGGCGGCCTTGCGCATCGACTCGGCGTCGCCGGTGTGGCCGCCGCAGGCGACGTTGGCGCGGCCGATGAGCGGCCAGATGTCCGGTTCGTCGGGCGAGCCCTCGCCGAGGTCGGCGCTGAGCTCGATCACAGCTCGGTGCCCTTCGTCTCGGGGAGGAGCCAAATCAGCATGCCGGCGAGGGCGAAAAAGATCGCGTCGCAGGCAATGGCGAATCCGAGGCCGTGCTTGGTCGAGGCGGCGCCGATGGCGAACGGGGCGATCACGGAGGCCAGCCGGCCGGTGTTGTAGCAGAAGCCCTGGGCGCTGGCGCGGATACGCGTCGGGAAGAGCTCCGCCAGCATGGCCCCGAACATCGAAAAGTAGCCGTGCGCGAAGTAGCCGACCAGCGGCCCGACGATGAGCAGCGTGATCACCGAGCGCGCGCCGAAGGCGAAGATCGGCACGACCGCCGTCGCCCCGATCATGAAGAGCGTGAATGCGGGACGGCGCCCGATGCGGTCGGCGATCCAGCCGAAGGAGATGTAGCCGAAGAACGCGCCGAGCTGCAGGAGGATGAGCCACTGCGCGCCCTTGGTCATGGTCAGCCCCGCGCCCCCCTCGGCGACCGGCGAGGCGAGGAAGGTCGGCAGCCACGTGGTCACGCCCCAGAACGCGAGCAGCACGCTAGTGGCGACGATCGTGGCCAGCATCGTGCGCTGCCGGAACTCGGGACTGAAGATCTCGCTCCAGCGCGAGGTCTCGGTCTCGACGCGCTCGCGCCAGATCTGCGGCTCCTCGACGTTGCGGCGGATGAAGAAGGCCAGCAGCGCCGGTGCCGCGCCGATGAGAAACAGCACGCGCCAGCCGTAGCGCTCCAGCACGAGCGCGGAGAGCGCAGCGGCGATGAGCGCGCCGATGGCCCAGCCAGACTGCATGATGCCCATGGCCTTGGCGCGATGCTTCGCCGGCCACGTCTCGGCGACGAGCACGGAGCCGCACGACCACTCCCCTCCCATGCCCAGCCCCACCAGCACGCGCCAGGCGACAAGCTGCCAGAGGTTCTGCGCGGTAGCCATGCCGGCGGTGGCGAGCGAATAGAGGAGGATGCTGACGGTCATGGCGCGCACGCGGCCGATGCGGTCGGCGAGGCGTCCGAAGACGATCCCGCCGATGGCGCTGGCGATCAGCGCGGACATGACCGGCAGCGTGACCTGCTGCCGTGTCAGGCCGAACTCACCCTGGATCGACAGCAGCGCGAAGTTGAAGAGGAGAAAGTCGGTCGCGTCGAGCATCCACCCGAGCTGCGCCGCGAAGAGCGCGCGCCAGGCTTTTTTGTCGACGCCTTCGAGTGCCATTGGGGCGCGATTATCGCTCGTTACCCGCTTCGCGTGCTCCTGTCATCCCGAGCGTGAGTCGAGGGACCTGGGTGGGCGGGTGGTGCCATGCAGATGCTGGAACGAGCAGCGCGCCCCCCGCCCGCCCAGGTCCCTCGACTCACGCTCGGGATGACAGAGGTGTGGAGTGGGGCGCGTTATCGGCCGCGCAGGCGGGACAGGAGGAACGTTTCCATCCCCACGTCGATCGGCAGGCCGCCGGACTTGCGTTTGATGTCGAGGTCGGCCATCTCGGCGAGGGCGCGGAACAGTTCGGCCTCGGAGTAGCCGCGGGCGGCTTCGAACTTTTTGTGCAGCGGGAAGGGGTGCGGGCGCTGGCGTACGAGGCCGTGGGCTTTGAGGTAGTCGCCGAGCTTGTCGGCGATGGTGTCCTTGAAGCGGTTGTAGTTCACGGACGTGCGCAGGTTGACGTTGTGTGCGCGGGCCCAGGAGTGGATGCCGATCATCTGGCGCAGCTCGTCGGGGATGGCAAAGAGGTAGCGGCCGTAGTGGATCTCGACGGAGCTCTTCGGGTCTTCGCGGCGGGCTTGGGCGACGAGGTCGCGCAGCTTGGTGACGGCCTCGAGGATCTTTCCCTCGGTGAAGAGGGAGCCGAGCTCGTAGCGCGCGCCGCCTTCGATGGCGGCGATCTCGCGGTCGACGATGGCCGCGGTGACGCGTCCGCCGCTGCCGACCAGCGTGGCCAGCCGCTCCGCCTCGGAGACGACGCCGCGCAGCTCGGGGATCTCTTTCGAGAATTTGTCGGCCAGCATGCGCTCGATGCCGAGGCGCTGGCGCAGACGCGAGATCGCGTTCGCGTCGAACTTCACGTTCGCGTCCGCGGCGATGGCGGCGATGGCCTGGTCGAGCGCGGACACGAAGCCGTCGCGCGTCAGGTCGGCCACGACGACGGCGCCGTGCTTGTCGATGAGGTCGACGGTCGTGGAGTCGCGCGGCACCTCGCCGGTGCGCATCAGCAGGATCGCGCCGGCGGCGCCTCCGCGCGCGATGGCCTCCAGCAGCAGCGCCGCGTCGTCTTCGCCGCGGCCCGCTTTCTTCCCCGTGGTGCGGCAGAAGGCGAGCATGTCGGTGAGCGTGGCCTCGAGCGGGACGCTGAGGGCGTCGGCGATCTGGCGGTCGGGCATCTCCAGATCGGCGTTGACCAGTCCGAGGACGTGGAGGAGCTTCGCGGCGGAGGAGGCGCGCTTGCGGTCGGTCTTGGCGCCGCGCCAGTCGGCGAGCGCCTTGTCGAACAGCGAGGCAATCTCTTTCGCGGAGACGAAGGCGTTGACCTCCGGGACGATCAGGAGGCGCGAGCTGCCGAAGAGGGAACCGGTGCGGTACGAGTCGAGGATGGCGGCCAGCTCAGTGCCCGGCTCGTAGGTCTCGACGGAGATGGACGGATGCTGCGCGACGATGGCGTCGCGCAGCTCGTGGAAGGCCTGCTCGGAGAGAAAGTCGGACGAGCCGCCGACCAGGAGGACGCGAGGCGTCTTCCCCTGGCCGATGTCCGAGATGACGCGTGTGAGTGGCTTGGGCATCGACCCGGATTGAGGATTCAGGATTGAGGATTGAGGATTGGAGACCCAGGACGAACACGAGCGACTCACGCGCTCGGTTCTCAATCCTTAATCCTCAATTCTCAATCCTCAATCCGGCAGTTACTGCAGCATCCCCTTCTCCTGGAGCTCCTGGCAGTCGATGCAGAAGGGCGTCCAGGGAACGGCCTGCAGGCGCTTCTCGCCGATGGTCGTATTGCAGTTGGTGCAGACGGCGTAGGAGCCGTCCTCGATGCGGACGAGGGCCTCGTCGATGAGCATGAGCAGGTTGCGCTCGCCGTCGGAGAGGGAGAAGCTCAGCTCCTTGGAGTAGGCGCTGGCGGCCTTGTCGGCGAGGTCCTGGATGCCGTCGTCGGGAGAGGCGTTGCCGGCGGCCTTGTCGCGCTGGTAGGAGTCGATGAGCTCACGCTGCTTGGCGCGGAGTGCGTCTTCCTGCGCCTGAAACGGACTTGCTTTGGTTTTCGTCTTCGTCGCCATTGGGAAGCCTCTCACTTGTGATACGGGATGTTGCGCATCAACGTGCAGGCCCGGTAGAGCTGTTCCAGCAGGATGACGCGCGCGAACTGGTGGGGGAGAGTCATGGGCGTCAGGGCGAGCAGTTTGTCGGCGCGCTTTCTGACGGTGTCATCGAACCCGACGTCGCCGCCGATGACGAAATTCACGCCGTGCGGACTGTCGATCGTCAGCCTCTCGATCCACTTCGTAAACTTCAAAGAATCAAGCGTTTGTCCTCGCTCGTCGAGGACTACCGTGAACCCGCGATCGGGGATCGCGGCCAGCAGGCGCGCGGATTGAGCGCGCATGATAGCCACATCGTTCTGACCTTGTCTACCGCGCTCGGGCGGCACTTCAATGAGCTCGATCGGAAAGAAGTGTCTGATCCGATTGACGTAACGCTCCGTTGCCGCGGCAAGCTCGGCGTCGGCATGGGAACCTCCCCAGATCAGGCGAAATTTCATGGAGGCAGTCTCACAGTCTCATAGGCTCACAGTCTCACAGGAGCACGCGATGAGCCTGTGAGCCCATGGACCTGTGAGCTTCATTCCAGTCCGTACTTTTTCCGCTTCTCCAACAGCGTCTTCCGGTTGATCCCCAGCACCTCGGCGGCGCGGGAGTAGTTGTTGCGGGTCTGGCGCAGGACCTCGGCGATGTAATGCGACTCGAGCTGGTCGAGGGTCCAGACGCCGCGGGCGGCGGTGGCGATGAGATCGCCGAGGGGGAGGGAGGCGGGGGTGATGGTGTTGCCGTCTTCGAGGAGGACGGCGCGCTCGAGGGCGTTGCGCAGCTCGCGGATGTTGCCGGGCCAGGCGTAGCTGAGCAGCAGACGCTCCGCGTCCTCGTCGAGACGCTTCCGTTTGAGGAACTGCTTCGCCAGCGGCAGCACGTCCTCGCTGCGCTCGCGCAGCGGCGGGAGGGTCAGCGTGACGACGTTGATGCGGTAGTAGAGATCGCGGCGGAGCGACTGGCGCGGTTCGGCGGTCGTCGACGAGATCACGCGAGCCTCGAACGGCACCACCGCGCCGCCTCCCAGTCGCGTGAAGCGCTTCTCCTCGATGGCGCGCAGCAGCTTGGCCTGCAGTTGCGGAGTGAGCGCGGAGATCTCGTCGAAGTAGACCGTGCCGCGGCCCGCGGCTTCGAGCTTGCCGAGCTTGCGGGCGTGGGCGTCGGTGAAGGTGCCGCGCTCGTGGCCGAAGAGCTCACTCTCGAACAGGTCGGCCGGGATGCTCGCGCACTCGATGTGCACGAACGGCTCGGCGCGGCGGCTGCTGCAGGCGTGGACGGACTCGGCGAGGTAGTCCTTGCCGGCGCCCGACTCGCCGAGGATCAGAATGCTGACGTCGTGGTCGAGGACTTTCTCGACCGTCTCGAGGACGTTGCGCATCGCGGCGTTGCGCGTGCGGAAGAAGTCTCGGAGGCGGGCCGCCTCACGTCGTGGCGGCACGCTGCTCGGCGGCTCCGATGTACTCGGCGGTCACGTTGGGGGCATCGCCCCAGAGCCGTTCCAGTCCGTAGAACCGGCGCACGTCCTCGGTGAAGATGTGGACGATGAAATCGCCGTAGTCGAGCAGGACCCACCGGCCCGGCGTCGCCCCCTCGACGAGCAGCGGCTTCACCCTCAACTGGTCGCGGAGCTGGTCGACGACGCTGTCCGCGATGGCCACGGCCTGACGCTCGTTGGTCGCCGAGGCGATGATGAAATAGTCGGCGATGGAGGTGAGCTGGCCCACCTGCAGCACGTCGAGGTTCAACGCCTTCTTGTCGAGCGCCGCGGTCACTGCCACGCGGACGCGGGATTCAATCGACGAATCGGTCACGATTGGTCCTTTCCATACAGCCCATAGTGGTGAATGTAACGCGACACCGGCGGCGGGACCAGATGTTCGATCGGCTGCCCATCGCGGACCCGCATGCGGATCTCGGTGGAGGAGACGGGGACGGTGGCGTTTTCGGCGAAGACGATGGAGCCTGCCTGCGCGCGGTCTTGTGCAGCGGCGGGCTTCAGCCCGACGGGCGGCGGCGGGCTGAAGTCCGCCGTTCCACGTCTCGTGAGGACGACGAAGTTGGCGAGCTGCACGATGGTCGCGATCGACTTCCACTCGTGCAGCTTTTCGAGATTGTCGTCGCCGATGATCCAGTCGAGGGTGGCGCCGGGATGCTCGGCGCGCAGCTCCGTGAGCGTGTCGACGGTGTACGAGACCGCGCCGCGCTCGAGCTCGCGCGGCGAGACGTGCAGGCGCTCGTGCGGCTCGGTGCCGAGGACGGTCATGGCGAAGCGGTGATACGGCGAGGCCGCCTTGCGGTCCTGCTTGAAGGGCTGCACGTAGGCGGGGATGTAGAGCACGCGGTCCCACTGCATCGCGTCGCGGACGGCGAGGATCGGGTCGAGGTGGCCGCGGTGAAAGGGGTCGAACGTGCCTCCGCAGATGCCGATCTTCATATCTCAGGTGAAGAGGCGGCGGCGAGCGCTTCCTCTTCGCGGGTACCGTGCTCGCGCACGATGCGCGCGAGCATGCGCACGAGCTCGAGGACGCCGTCGCCGACGACCGCCGAGATCGCGTGATACGGATAGCCGTTGCGCTCCGCATAGGCGCGGAGCTTGTCCGAATTGCCCGGGACCTCGGAGTCGAGCTTGGAGCCGACCACGATGCGCGGCTTCTCGGCGAGCTTCGGGGAGTACAGCGCGAGCTCGCGGGCGATGACTTCCGCGTCCTCGTCCGGGGTCTCGTTCGTGGAGAGGTCGACAAGGTGCACGAGCACAGAGCAGCGCTCGACGTGGCGGAGGAACTGGTCGCCGAGGCCATGGCCTTCGTGCGCGCCTTCGATGAGGCCGGGGATGTCGGCGACGACGAAGGTCTGCGAGTCGTCGGCTTTGACGACGCCGAGATTCGGGACGAGCGTCGTGAACGGGTAATCGGCGATCTTCGGCTTGGCGGCGCTGATGACGGAGATGAGCGTCGACTTGCCGGCGTTCGGGAGCCCAACCAAGCCGACGTCGGCGATCAGCTTCAACTCGATGTAGAGCTCGCGCTCTTCGCCGGGAGTCCCGTCCTGCGCGAAGCGCGGCGCCTGGCGGGTGGCGGTGGCGAAGTGCTGGTTGCCCCAGCCGCCGCGGCCGCCCTTGGCGACGAGGACGCGCTCGCCGTCGTAGGAGAGATCGGCGATGACTTCGTCGGTAGTCTTGTCGCGGATGACGGAGCCGATCGGGAGCTCGATGGTGACGTCGCCGCCGCCCTGGCCGGAGCAATTGGAGCCCATGCCGTGCTCGCCGCGGCCACCCTTCCATTCGCGCTGGAACTGGAGGTGGTAGAGCGTGTTGAGGCGGCGTGAAGCGACGATCCAGACGGAGCCGCCCTCACCGCCGTCTCCGCCGGATGGGCCGCCCTTCGGCACGAACTTTTCGCGGCGGAACGCGATGCAGCCCTTGCCGCCGTCTCCGGCTTTCACGCGGATGGTGGCGTGGTCGATGAACATTTCTTAATGGCTCAGGTGCGAGGGGTATACCAGAAAAGCGGACGCGGGCGTTGGTACGCCGGCGGCCGGCGCTGTAAAAGAAAAACGCCGCTCGGGAACGAGCGGCGCGTTTCCGGATCGATGCGGCTGAAGGGTTACTCGGCCGCGGCGGCGACGGGCGGGGTGACGCTGATGAAGCGGCCGCGCTCGCCTTTGTCGTGGAACTGCACGACGCCGTCGATCTTGGCGAAGAGCGTGTGGTCGCGGCCGATGCCGACGTTCACGCCGGGCTGGAACTTCGTGCCGCGCTGGCGAACGAGAATCGATCCACCGGTCACGAACTGACCGGCGAAGCGCTTGACGCCCAGCATCTTCGGCTGCGAGTCGCGCCCGTTGCGCGAAGAGCCCTGTCCTTTCTTATGAGCCATGGATGACCTCCTTACAGTTTGATGGTGTCGATGCGGACTTCGACCACGTCCTGGCGATGGCCGTGGGTCCGCTTTGTGTGGTTCTTACGACGCTTTTTCTTGAAGACGATGATCTTCTCGCCGCGGGTCTCGCGGACGACGGTCGCCACGACCGAGGCACCCGACACCGTGGGGCTGCCGACCTGCGGCTGATCGCCGCCGATCATCAAGACCTCGCTGAACGTGACTTTGTCCTGATCGGCGCTGCCGAGCACGTCCCGCTCGACCTGAAGGCGGTCGCCCTCTGCAACGCGATACTGCTTCCCACCGGAACGAATGATGGCGTACACAACGACCTCCGAACGAATCTCCCCTGAAGACACTCCTGGGGTGCTCGGCAGACAACCAGACCCCCGCGCGAGCTATTCCGGGAGGATAGCTCAAAAACGAAGGGCGCCCATTCGGGCGCCCTTCAGGGGAAACTGCTGTGAATCCGGCTGCTTAGAAGCGCAGGCGGACGCCGGCCTGGTAGCGGCGCGGCGAAAGGAGCGTACGGTCGGACTGGTACGTGAAGTTCGAGTCCGGATCGTTACGAGCCTGGGTGACGAAGATGGCGTCCTGGTTGTTGGTCAGGTTGTAGATGTCGAGGAAGAAGTCGACACCGACACGGCTGACCTGCATCAGGTAGCGAAGCTTCGCGTCCACGTTGTAGTAGCTCGGGTGCGTCTCGGTTCCGCGCTTGGCGAAGGAGCCGTTCGCGAGCGGCTGCGGGAGGTAGATGTTGTACGTGCCCGGGAGGAAGATCTCGGACTCGGTGTAGTGCGCACCGCTGTTCCAGTAGGCCAGGGCACCGACCTCGAGGTTGAACGGCAGGCGGTACATGCCGTAGACCTTGAACTGATGGTCGATCGAGCCCTGCAGGTCGCCCTGCATGTAGGTCTGACGCGGGTCGTACTCGATCGCGTCACCGACGAGGTCGGCGTTGGCGTCCGAGGTCAGGTTGCCCGTGGCATCGCGCCACGAGTACTGGATGCTGGTGGTCCAGTTGCCGGAGAAGCGGCGCTCGAGGGCGAGGTCGAGACCGTTGGTCTCACGCTCGGCACCGATGGCGTTGGCCAGGTAGAAGTTGACCGGACCGTCGATGCCGGTCGGGGGGTAGCCGTGGTCGCCCGGCACCAGCTCGAACTCGTCAGGAACGACGTTGCCGACGCAACCGGACGGCGGGCAGGCGTAGCCCGGCATTTCCCAGTAAACGTGCGGGTCGTAGTCTTCGATCAGGTTTTCGTCGACGCGGCGGAAGCCCTGCGCCATGAAGGCCCAGGTCGGCGAGAGGTTGATGCCGTAGGTGAGCGAGAACTCGTCCTGAGTCTGGTTCTTCAGATTCGGGGCGAAGCCGGCGTCACGAACGGTGGCCGAACCGCGGAGGCGGTACGAGAACCAGTCGTTGTTGATGAAGAGCTGCTCGGCGTTGACGGTGCCGGTGATGTTGCCGGCGAAGTGCACCATGTCGGTGCGGATCGGATCGTAGTAGCGGCCGTAGAAGGCGGTCAGCTTCTGGCGGCCCTGGCCACCGATGTCCCAGGTCAGGCCGAGGCGCGGCGAGAAGGTCGGATCCATGTCGAGGATCGTCGAGCCGTCCGAGGCGAGGTACTTCCAGTCTTCCATGCGGACGCCGGCGTTCAGGGTCCACTGGTTGATGTTCCAGTCGTCCTGGACGAACACGGTGTTGTCGCGCGCGATGACGTTGTTGGTGCCGACCGACTGGTTGGCGGTGCGGAGGAAGTTGACGCCGCCGCCCGGGTTGCCGGCGGTGCTGTTCAGACGGAGCGCGCCGAACTCGGCGTCGCTGATCAGGCCGTCCTTGTTGGCGTCGGCGAAGGCGAACGCCGGCGAGGTCGTGGCGTTGCGCAGAGCATTCAGGGCGTTCGAGTACTCCGACGCCGAGAAGATGCCGTACTTGTCGCGCAGGTCGAGCAGGTTCGCGCCGCTCAGGACCGGGTTGAGCGACGTCATGCTGGCGCCGCCGTTCAGACGGCTGGTGGTCTGGTCCTGCAGCTTGGTGTACTGGATACCGGCCTTCAGGGTGTGCGTGCCCATGGCGTTGAAGAACAGGCTGCCGTTGACGTCAGCCTGGTCGCGCTTCTGGATCTGCTCGAAGAAGGTCGACGCGCCGCCGAGGTTGCGCGCGTACGTCGGGAGCTGGGCGCAAGCCGGGTCGCCCGGGTTCGCAACGCAGCCGGACGCGGAGAGCGACGGGACGCGGAGCGTGTTCTGGATGCCGAGCTCCGGACGGTCCGGGGTCTGGATGAACTCTTCCTTGAAGGAGCCGTAGCGGCCTTCGACGACGAGCGAGCTGCCGAAGAGGTGCTGGATCGAGCCCGTCGCCGTGCGCGGGGTGTCCTCGATGTTGATGTAGCGGCCCGGAACCGTGGTGACGCTGCGGTTCGCGTCGGCGCCCTGCTCGCGGGGATCGGAGAAGTACTGGCCGATGATGGTGGTGTTGTCGGTCGCCTTCAGCGTCAGTTTGCCGAAGTAATTCTGGCGATCGTTGAGCCACTCGGTGGTCAGCGGGGTCGGGGTGGCCGAGGCCGAAACGACGACCTGGTCGGTGTTCTTGCGGATCTGGCTGGAGGCGAAGAACCAGGCCCGGTCACGGACGATCGGACCGCCGAGAGTGAAGGCGGCGTCCTGCTTCTCTTCCTTCGCGGAGTGCAGCCAGTCGCGATCGGTCTTGAAGCCTTCGTACATGTTGGCGTTCTGGAGGTAGTAGTTGAGGGAGCCGGAGAACTCGTTGCCACCGGACTTGGTGACGACGTTGCCGACGTAGCCCTTGCCGCCGGCGAACTCCGCCGGGACGCCCGAGGTCACGATTTCCTGCTCGAGGATGACCTCGTTGTTGAAGGTCATCGTGCCACGGCCGTTGCCCATGTCCGTGACGTTCAGACCGTCGATGTAATAGACGTTGTCGGTCGAACCGATCTTGCCGCCGACGCCGGAGCCTTCGGTGCTGCGATCGGAGTAGTTGTTGCCGCCCTTGCCGGCCGGGTCGACCGGGGTGTCGGCGCCGCCCTGGTTCGGGACGACGTTGACGCCGGCGACGAGCTGGGCGTAGGCCTTGTAGTCACGGCCGACCGGAAGCGCTTCCACTTCCTGCAGCGTCACGTGCTCGGAGATCGTGGCGCGCGTCGTGTCGACGAGCGGCGCTTCCGCGGTGACGGTGATCGACTCGGTGACCGCATCGGTGTTCATCTTCACCGTGAGCGGCGCAACCGTGTTCTGCTCGACGGTGATCTGGGTCGTGCTGACCTGGAATCCCGAGAGCGTTGCCTTGACGGTGTAGCGGCCCGGGACCAGGCCGGTCAGGATGGCCTGACCGCTGGAGTCCGTGACGGCCGTGCGCGTGCCGATCTGCACGGGCGAGGTTGCTTCCACGGTGACGCCCGGGAGAACTGCCCCCGTCGTATCCGTGGCTGTGACTCCGATTGTGCCGTACGTTGCGCCGAAGACCGGCACAGCGAGTAGCGCAACCACTGCTAATAGGACCGAAAATCTCCTCATAGAACGCGCCTCCTGTCGATGTGGGTACTGGGACTTCTGAAACAGCTGGACCGTGCTGGGGCCGCGATTGTAACGACCCCGTGACTGAGACTGCAACCCCACGGCACCATTTGCGGAATATGGGGTGTGTAACGGTGCCGTGACATCCCGCAACAGCGCTGCCACAAGTCCTGTAGGCATAACCTCCCTGTCTGCAACGAGTTCGCTCCAAAGCGGCCTTGGCCGTGGTTCAGCCGTTTGGATTGTGCATTCGGTTTTGTGGAGGCGGGAGGGATTTACTGCCGGAACCCGGAGGGGTGCGGTTGCCATGTTTCTGCGGGGGATTCCGTCCCGCTTGCCTCCCCGTCCCGCTCCGAAGAACAAGCCACTTCGCGCGATCGGCGGCCATCCGCTGGAACGCTCCCCTGCCTCCGAAAGCGTGAAAACGTAGGGCGTGGCTTCAGCCCGCCCCTCCCCGAGGTTCTCTGGCTCCGAACGGGAGCTGCACGACCTTCCATGGAAGGTCCGCATTTGCGCGAACGGAACCTCGTACTGCGGGCGGGACGCCCGCAGTACAGCCGGCGGGACGCCGGCGGTCCGTCAGGGAGCGCCGCCGTCCCGGCGGCTGTTGCGGGCGTCCCGCCCGCGCTATTTCGGCCATGAGCGCTTCGATCGCCTCGCGGAACCTGCGCGCTGACACCACGCGCGTACCGTCCGCGATCAGGTCCGTCTCGACGAGTCGCGCTTCTGCTTCTCAAATGCTCCGCGCCGTTGTCGAAAGGTCTCCTGTCGCTATCTCAAATGCTCGGCGGTGCTTCCCGAAGCATCCCGGGTGCTATCTCAAATGCTCCCGGGAGCTATCTCAAATGCTCCGCGCTGTTTCGCGAAGCACCCGTGGTGCTATCTCAAATACCCCGCGCTGCTTCCGGAAGCATCCGCGATGCTTCGCGAAGCATCCCGGGTGCTATCTCAAATGCCTCCGGAGCATTTACAACTGTCACAACCGCGCTTTTCGAGACGCCGAGCGTCCTTTGTAAAGGTCACCCGATGCTTTGAGAGACACCGGAGTGACCTCCGGAGAGGTCGAAAAGTGCTTCGAAAGGCTGTCCGGAGCATTTGAGCAACCCCCTCGGGTGCTTCGCGAAGCACCGGCGATGCTTCGCGAAGCATCGGGGAGCATTTGAGGAGGCACCGGGAAGCATTTGCATTGTGCCTCGGAGGCATTTGCAATGTGCCCCGGAGGCATTTGCAGCAATTGATGGGCTGTCCTCTGGGGAGGTCGGACGGGGAGGGAGGAAAGAGGAAGGAGGAAAGGTCCGCTCCGCGTAAAGCCAGTCCCCTCTCCCCACGAACGAGTGGGGAGAAGGTTAGGGTAATGGGTCTTCAGTCAAGGAATTGTCGGGTGAACTCGATCGCGTGCGTAGCACGCTGAAAGAAATAGCCCCGGCCCGCCCGGCTGAAAGCCGGGCTGAAGCCGAGCCCGCCCGAGTCAGTAGGCGTCGTAGACTTTTTACGCGGTCGATTTTCCTTCGAGAGACTGTGCAGAGTTCTACTGCCGTAGCGGAGCGTGCGGGGGGATTATGGACTGCGGCGGCCGCAGACGCCGCTTTGACTGCCGTTGGTGGTGCGGCGTCGGTGTGGCACCAAAGGCAGGGAAAGCGGCGCCTGCGGTCGCCGCAGTCCATAGCCCCCTAAACAGAGCGGCAGACTAGAGCGGGATGTTGCCGGCCGTAGATCCGTTAGCTCGACCGATGACAGCACGGAGGCCGCACGTTTTTTTCCTGTCTACGTCTATGGTCCGAACACGAAGAATGAGTGTGAACGGCTAATGTATCCGAACGGGCTGAGGATGACGATTCCTGAACGTAAGGTCAGTATTCGAGTCGTGGGACACGCGAAAATGTGGTTACTGCGGCTGCGGCATGAACGTCGGAAGATTGAGCGCACTCGAGAATACTTTCGATAGGGCTGGGCGTGGTGAAGTTGAAGTCGATGAGGGCGTGGAGCTTGGCGAAGGTGAGGCTGAGGGAGGGCTGCGAACTGCCAAGCGCGGCGGACGAAGGAGAGCTCGCGGGACTGTATACTGATTACATCCTTGGAGTGTCATGAACGTCTTTCTTTCTTATTCATCGAAAGAACACGAAATTGCGACGCGCATCGCACACGTGCTGCGGAACGACGGGGACTCCCTGTTCTTTGACCGTCTTTCACTGCCTGTCGGCGAAACGTACGACAAACCGATCAGGGAAGCGATTCAATGCTGCGATCTGTTCGTGTTCCTCGTCAGTCCGGCATCCGTCACGCAGGGCAGCTATTCTCTGGCGGAATTGAGCATTGCGGAATCGATGTCGGAACTGAGGGAATTCAAAGTTCTTCCGGTGATGGTCTCGGCTACCGATTTTGGACTGATCCCTCCGTTCCTGCGTACGCTCTCGGTCTTGCAACCGCAGGGCGACATCGTTGCGGAGACCCTCGCTGCCATTGCGGACGTGCGCGCTCAATTTCTCCGGGACCAGACGAAGGTGACGGTGCAACGGGACCGCGATTCGTGGACGTTCAATTTCAATCTCTACGATGTTCGGGAAATCTTCTACCGTTTCGGCGACACGGCCGCCTTCAAGAGCACCGGGTTTCTTCCTCATACCGATCCACGAACAGGCCGGCCAATTCCGGCGTTCTTTGTGATCGTGCCTAAATCGGAAATCACGGGGACGCTCCAGTACAAGTATCTCGATCACCGAGCACGCGAGCACGGGCCTTTTTCATTCGTGATCGATGAGGCCGGCGAAGCCGTGGCGCAAGCCAGGACTCTTCTCGAAATGTCCAGACCCTGGGTCCGCATATTGCCCCCGACGGATGGTCAGGTTTTCGCGTTTTTTGCGCCACTTGCGATCTGCCGTGAAGCTCTTCGCGAGATCCGGTACTCGATCGACAATGACTCGCTGGAGACGTGTTACAGCTTCAATTCCACGGAAGAGATCGAAGAGGTGATGGAGGTACCGCCGGCGACTTCGTATGTCTGCCTGAAGCTCCTGTTCATCGACGGCACTGAGTCGCCCGTAGAGAAAGTGTTCGTATGTCGTAGCCGTCCACGGCGGAGGCGTGGCTGAACGCCATCGGCGTCATCGGTCGAGTTGAAACGAGATCATGGACTGCCTCGTCACCTCAGTCAGTTGCAGCACGGCGCACTGCGTCTCGAAGGTCGCCCGGCCTGCGATTCAGCTCCTCGCAGGTCTTGGCGTCGACGGCGACGCCCACCTCGGAGTGACCGTCCAACACCGCTCGCGAGTCGCGCGAGACCCAGGCCTGCCCAATCTCCGCCAGGTGCACCTGATCCCCGCCGAACTTCACGATGAGCTTTCCGCGGCCGGTTTCACCCTCTCGCCCGGCGTCATGGGGGAGAACATCACCACTCGTGGTGTCGATCTGCTCGCGCTTCCCACAGGCGCTCGTCTCGCGATTGGCCCGACCGCCATCATCGAAGTGACTGGACTCCGTAACCCCTGTACTCAACTCGACGGCATCCAGGCCGGCCTCATGAGCGCAACGCTGGCTCGCGACAAAGAGGGCAATCTCATACGCAAAGCGGGCATCATGGCCATTGTCCTGGCCGGCGGCTTAGTCCGGCCCGGTGACCGGATCACGGTTCATCTGCCCCCGCAGCCGCACAACGCACTCGAGCCGGTCTGACCCCATACGGAGACCAACGAATGAGCAGCCGCCTCACTCCGCCATGCTAACGTCACTGCGATGACACTGAAGTCCGATCATGCGGAGAGCCATTTACTCCCGGACTCTGTATCCCGTGACCTGGCGGATGCGCTGCTAGCCCATGGATTCAAGGACGTTCCCGAAACCAGTCCGGCGTTACCCGGAGGGGTCCAGCGGCTGCTCAAGCGCCAGAACTGGAATACCAACCGAGCAGTGGTCGTGGCATCTGTCCTGGAAAGGCCACAGGAGCTCGGTGCGTACATCCGGCAGCTTCGAGTAAGCGTTGCCAAACGCTGCGGGTATCTGCCTGTGCTTTGGCCGATTGGTATTCAGGTTGTCATCGGTACGCCTGGCGCCTTGCAGGTCGACCCGGCTCCGTATCTTGCTCCAGTCGACAATCAATGGGCACTGATTCAGAGTGTATTTCTGGTTGATCCTCAGCGGAGCGAGTACCGGGAAGCGCGAACGTGGGGTCAATACGTGACTGGCAAGTTTCAGGATGCCATCAGCACGGTGCTGGCGCGTCACTTCCGCCGTTACGCCCCCGACGTCATGGACAAAATGCCTGTGGCGTGATCTGCCGCCCGCTACGCGGGCTGGAGACCTGGGCGTCGCGTTCCCCCGGCTGGAAGCCGCCCGGGTGAGCGGGGGCTATGGACTGCGGCGACCGCAGGCGCCGCTTTCACTGCCTTCGGTGCCACAGCGACTCCGCACCACGAACGGCAGTCAAAGCGGCGTCTGCGGCCGCCGCAGTCCATAGCCCCCCG